>Ga0209185_1000263_pt1 | contig 72686 bp, 70 predicted proteins | sample SidtaG_2_FD_187425 | JGI IMG/M metagenome (GOLD analysis project Ga0209185, IMG submission 187425) | Marine algal microbial communities from Sidmouth, United Kingdom - Sidmouth_Asex2 metaG (SPAdes) (version 2) | ecosystem: Host-associated > Algae > Red algae > Unclassified | place: Sidmouth... | reverse complement strand
TGATGTTGTTGCCATAAAGTAAGGAACCTGCAACGGGCTCACGAATGCCGTCGATGTCGACAGGAGGAGCGCCGATGAAGGCGATTACGAAACAGGTGACAGCGGTGAGAAGGGTAGGAATCATCAATACGCCGAACCAACCGATGTATAAACGGTTGTTGGTGCTGGTGATGAAGCTACAAAATCTTTCCCATGCGCTGGCGCTTTCGCGTCTTTGCAATACTGTTGTCATGGTTATGATTGCTGTTAAATTACATTAACTTTGAGCATTACCTTAACGGTTTTGCCCAATGTATTCACCATAACAGCTTTGTTTCTTTTTGTAAACTTGAATTCAGTTTTCCTAGCATAGATTCCATAAGCTTAAACTCCAGAAAGCCTTGCGAGAAAAGAATCTGGAGGACTATTAAGTTACTTATCAATAAATGTAGCTATTAAAATATTTAGCCTAAAACTCTTTACAAGTGTATCAATCCTGAAAAATCCTTCTGTTTAGCTAGCCAGTTTATGAAGAACAAAGGCTGCAGCGAAGCCTAAGCCAAAATAGCGAACAAATTGCCAGAAGGGCTCTTGCCATTTCCAAAGCTGGCTTTCCAAAGTGATGCTGAGATTATGAATCTGCTCTTGAACCTGGGTAACTTCAGTTTCTAACTCGGCGATAGACTGCTCTAGTTCCCTTTTTTGGGCTATACCCGTTTGTAGTTCAGACAGCTTTTCTTCGAGTTGTGCTTTTTCGACTTGGGCCGTTTTGACCTCTTGGTATCGAGTCCTGAGCTGATTGAGAGTTACTTCTGCCTCACTCAAAGCTGCGGAAAATTCAACGTCAAACTCTGGAGCCTGGGTGATCGTAGACTGCTCTAGGGAAGGTTGTTCTGATAATTCCATTATGATCTGTCAAAACCTGCAGATTGTTAATTTCCATCGATGAGGAGTAGTGTGAACGATAATCATGACCGATGGTTGAAGTGATCAAAATTCATGCCACTCTCTTCTGTGTCCAAACAATCATTACCGCGCCAACGTTGGCACATCGCTACTCCTGATCTGGATCTGGTGGATAAGATTGCTAACGATACAGGGTTGTCCCCTCTACTGGCAATGGTGTTAGTGAATCAGGGGGTAAGCTCTGTGGAGTTGGCCCAAAATTTCTTGGATCCAGAAGCTCAGGTTTTACCCTCTCCTATTGAAGCATTCCCTGATTTGGCGTCTAGTATAACGTTGCTACAAGCTGCGATCGCCTCTCAACACAAAATTGCCATTTGTGGAGACTATGATGCTGACGGTATGACCAGCACAGCCTTGCTCCTACGGGTTCTGCGCGGATTGGGGGCTGAGGTGGACTATGCAATACCCAGTCGGATGCAGGAAGGATACGGAATCAATCAGCGGATCGTGGAAGAGTTCGCGGCAGAAGGGGTAAAGCTGATTTTAACTGTGGACAATGGCATTGCCGCTTTTGAGCCGATTGCTAGAGCCCGAGAACTTGGATTAACAGTAATTCTTACGGATCATCACGACTTACCTCCGCAGCTACCACCTGCAAATACCATTCTCAATCCCAAATTGATTGCTGAAGATTCACCTTATCGGGGCTTGGCAGGGGTGGGCGTGGCCTATGTCTTAGCGACGCTACTGGCTCAAGATCAAGGTCAGCTCCATCTAATCACCCCCCTGCTGGAACTCTTTACCCTCGGTACAATCGCTGATTTGGCTCCATTAGTCGGTGTCAATCGGCGATGGCTGAAGCGGGGGTTAGCCTTATTACCTCACTCTCAGTTAGCAGGGGTGCAAGCCCTCATGCAGGTCTCGGGTTGTGCAGCCGCAGAGAGGACCTTGAAGCCTGATGCGATTGGCTTTCGCTTAGGACCGAGAATTAATGCGGTGGGTCGGATAGCCAATCCACAAACTGTGATCGAGCTGTTGACAACGGATAAACCAGCAACTGCCTTAGAGCGGGCCATGCAGTGTGAACAGGCCAATCTAGAGCGTCGCCAACTGTGTACGCGCATTGAAGCAGAGGCCATTGAACTGGTAGAGACCTTAGCTAGCGCAGGGAATGCACCCTGGAGCGCAGATGGAGACTGGGTTCTCGTAATCGTGCATCCTGATTGGCACCACGGAGTGATCGGGATTGTGGCATCCCGGTTAGTAGAACGCTACGGATTGCCTGTCTTTATTGGCACCTACGAAAACAATACCCATACACAGATTCGGGGATCAGCCCGAGGTATTCCTGAGTTTGATGTGTTTGCAGCTCTGAACGCTTGTAAAGATGTGCTAGAGAGATTTGGAGGACATCGGGCCGCAGGTGGATTTTCCTTTGCAGCCGAGAAGTTGACTGAGGTGAAATCGCACCTACGAGACTTCGCCCATCAACATTTGCGACCAGAACAGTTGAAACCCTTAGTTACCATTGATGCCCAAACCGAGCTTCACCAACTGACGTGGGAACTCTATGAGCAAATTAACCGCTTACATCCCTGTGGCATTGGTAATTCTGAGCCAGTATTTTGGACTAAAAATGTCCAGGTTCTAGATCAACGTGCGATTGGCAAAGAGGGAGCCCATCTTAAGTTAACTCTGGCTCAGTCTGGTCACCCTGAGCACAAGATGAAAGCGATGGCCTGGCGCTGGGGAATTTACCATCCTTTGCCCAATCACATTGATATTGCCTATCGACTGCGAGAAAACACGTGGAACCAACAAACCACGCTGGAACTAGAGCTGCTGGGTGCCAAGACTCATTTAACGGCAGCCCCACAGACTTCTACTTCTCAAAAGAAGGCATTAGTGGTCGCTCAGGCCCAAAAGGGCGCCCGCGTAATTCGGCAAGACGTGATCTTGCAATGCCCAGAGCCAACGTTGGCTGCGGGTCAGTTGCAGCAAATCAACTGGCTAACATTAGCCGACTGGCCACAAGTGCTGAGCGGGCTAACGGGACACCTGCTAATGTATGGCTATCAACGTCCCTATGTATCCACTACGTCTATCTCGGGAACAGTCGAATATGATCGGCCGAGTCAATCCTGCCTAACCTTGATCCTATGGACATTGCCACCCTCTTGGACTCATTTGCGCTGGTTACTAGCATTGGCACAACCCCAACAGATCTATCTTCGCAACCATAGCCCGCTGATGATTGACTCCGCAGAGTTGATAGCACGCTTGAAATTTGAAATAGCAAAAAATGGCGGCCAGCCTCTTAATCTGCTGAATCTAGGTCAGCAATGGTGGGTGGCCCCAAGTACAATTATTTCTGCCCTTAGAGAAATCGGATACCCCTGCCCTGATTTCCCAGAAACGGGTTTCGTAGAGCAGGAGTTAGAACGCTTACAGCGTTGGTATCATTGTCCAGCCAGTAAATTGGCAGTTTTGACCTAGGTTGCGTTACTCCGCAAAGCCACCAGCAACACCACAACGGGTCCCGCAATGACCACAGCAGCAAGCATTGTCAGTTGAAAAACAACTTGTAAATTAATTCCAGCTATTAAGTCCATCCTTCCTCCCAGATTAACTCAAACGTCATGAGCGAATGCGTCATCTATTGTACCTGCTGAAGGGATCGCTTGCGAGAGTGATTTTGTTAGGATTGTCATATTTGCTCATATACAGAGGAAGAAGATCGACGTTCAATCACTATCAATTCATTCATTGAGCATTGTGCTCTAGGGTCAGAGACAAAGTATGGCAAATTGGTGTTGTGTAAAGCAATGTGGTGCATGTTGCCATTTGGATCCGGCAGAACGACCTGACGTTCAAGACTATCTAACACCAGAAGAATGGCAGCATTATTTGAGTTTGGTGGGCTCTGATGGCTGGTGTATTCACTTTGATGCGGATCATCGCCAATGCCAGATCTATGCCGATCGACCTCAGTTTTGTCGAGTGCAGCCGGATGTATTTCAGCGCCTCTATGGGGTGGAACCAGAAGATGTAAATGAGTTTGCGATCGCCTGTTGTCGCGAACAAATTGATGCTGTTTACGGAGACCGCAGCTTAGAAAGTTTGCGGTTTGAACGAGAGATCGGTTTCTAATCCTCTTCTCCAGGCATAATGGGGCTAGTCAGCTTCGATGTGACACCAGAGGCGCAGTGTAATGACCGTTGTAGATTAGGCTTACCGTGAGTGAAACCAATTCGGCCCCAGTGAAAACAAAGGCTCCTGATACTGATGGCACAGGGCCATCAGATACCACTCCAGACACAAAAGGGTTTAGTCAGGAGTTTGGCTTAGCCTTCGTCACTGTGTTTTTAGCAGAGCTAGGGGATAAAACCCAGTTAAGTACGTTACTAATGACAGCAGAGTCTCAGTCTCCCTGGATTATCTTTATCGGAGCCGCAGCCGCACTGGTGACCACAAGCTTATGCGGAGTACTAGTGGGACAGTGGTTGGCTCGGAGAGCGTCAGCCAATGTTCTAAACACAGCGACGGGAGCAAGCTTGCTATTCATTTCCATCTTGTTAATTTGGGATACTGTACACCTTTAGAGCATTGGAGCTAAACGTGATGGATTGGAATCTGCTAGGGCTAAGTTTTGTGGTGGTATTTCTGGCGGAGCTTGGCGATAAAAGTCAGTTAGCTGCCATTACGCTCAGTGGCAAGTGCCAACATCCCCGCGCAATTTTCTTGGGGACATCCTCTGCTCTAGTTTTTGCCAGTTTATTAGGCGTTTTATTGGGGGAAGGCGTCGGACAACTATTACCGACACAACTCATGAAAGCGATCGCTGCCATTGGCTTTGCGTTATTAGGAATATCTTTTCTGTGGGCACCTGCTGATACCAGTATAGATTGAGGAATATGACCGTACCGAAAATCAGCTCAAACAACACCTCAAACAAGCGTCTAAAGACGATCTGGTCGCTGATATTATCGAGTTATTCAAAACTTTTCAGCCCATCAAAGACTATTACCAACTCAAACTCAGCCCTGAGACCGAGCAGTATGTGGCAGAAAGCTACAAGCAAACCATTGAAAACGAGTTTTTCCCGGTACGGGGATTGGGCAAAGCCAGGCTCTCTGTCGCCCGTAAAGCCGTCAATGACTATAAGAGATTTAAGGGTTATGCGATGGCCGCAGACCAATCGGAGATGATCACAATCATTTTATGGATTGATCAAGCTAAGGGTTATGCAGTTTGATCATAATATTCTTCTGTTGTATCTACTTCAAGACGCTCACAAGGAATCTTCTCTACCAACAGTGACGTACAAAACTCACTGGAATATATCTCCAGCAATGCCTTAGATCTACAATCAAAAAGAACATGTTGCTGCGGAAACACAACTTTCTCAAAGTACCACTCATCAATATTGGAGATACGGATAATTTGCAAAAAAGGAGTTTGATTCTTGTAGCTACATAACATTAGATCAACAAGTTCGCTTTAGAAGGTTATTGTATTTTTCGTCTAAAAAGCCAGAGAGAGTTGATGAAATTAATTCAATTAAAGCTCCAAAAGCTTAGTTTTATTGCTTCATCGTTTAAATAGTCCAGCCACCACAGTAGTAGCCGCCCAATCTTTTGCGCACATGAAAGATATGATTTGGGAATTTTGATTGCCAAGTCAACGTTGTCACCGTAGACCGCTATCAACGGCTGAAGGTACTTTTGTAGATTGCTTTGAGTTGCTCGTAATCTTGATGAAACTCAGATTTTCGCAAGACAGATAGGCGTTTTTCCAAGACAATTCGAGCATCATCTCGGTTGATGCTGTCAATTTGTAAGCCTTCGTCTGTTGCCGCCACCAGAAAAAATAGCCGATTCGCGTAAAGACTAGTATACAGGGCACTATAACGATCAATAATGCATAAATTAACTAGCAAGCCAAATACCGGATGAGACAAATAGGTCTCTTCAACAGAACAATTTGGACTTGGCCTTTGAGATATATTATTTTCTTGACCGAGACTAATATTGCTTGAGCGGTCTGATAGGTTAGACATATTTTTTGCCCAGATGGGGATAGATAACTGGTGCTGTAGACTCACAGACCCTCTATGTACTGGGACTGAGTGATGAAGATAATTATATTAATGCCATTGATTGGTTGCATCCTAAGCTTTTGTTACCTGTAGTTCTGCATCAAAAGTTACGAATGTGCGGGGAATACGATTGGCATTGGTTATGGGACTGTTCAGTTAAGCTATTGCTTGCTGGCCCTCTAGGAGCCTCAAGTCGATTGGTAGGGGCGTACGTTCTGCACCAAGCAATCAAGGGAGCATCAATCAACTAGGGACAAGAGAGACCTGCCTTACCCACGAAATGTTGGGCGTTTTGCCCATTCCACTGCCCGATACAGAGGCATGGGCAAATTGAGTTTATTAGTTGCAGGATAAGAGATTTCAGGGGGTTCTCCTATAGCTTCCATAGTAAGGAAGTCGGATCGGTGGTTTTGTTGACTAATAGGGAACGCTGAGATGGCACGAAATTTTTTCAGTGTCTCCAAAACTCCAATACAGGGGCAGGGGAAAGGGGTAAACATGATCAATCAATTGGCCACATCTACATGGCAACAAGCGATCCTGGATAGTGCTGACTTCACCATTATTTCTACGGATCTACAGGGAATTATTCAAACTCTCAATGCTGGGGCTCTGCGTAAATTAGGCTATGAGCCGGAAGAAGTGATCGGCAAAGTTACCCCCGCCATCCTCCATGATCCGCAAGAAGTTATGCACAGAGCCCAGCAGCTCTCACAAGAGTTGGAATATCTCATTGAACCCAGTTTCGAAGTATTTGTCGCCAAGGCTCGATTAGGAAGAGCTGACGAAAATATTTGGACTTATATTCGTAAAGATCAAAGTCGGTTCTCCGTGCGCCTATCTGTAACGGCTTTACATGACGACGTCGGCAACTTGACCGGATTTTTGGGCATTGGCAAAGACCTCACTGAGCAACAGAAAATTGAGCAATCCCTTCATGAAAGTGAAGCACGATTTGCAGGAGCCTTTGAACATGCTGCCATTGGTATGGCACTAGCCTCTCTAGAGGGGTATTGGTTGCAAGTCAATGCCTCCTTATGTGACATTGTTGGCTACTCAGAAGATGAATTACTAACACTGACGTTTCAAGAGATCACCCACCCAGACGATTTAGCACTTGACCTGAGCTATGTAGAACAACTCCTAGCAGGTGAGATTGACAACTACCACCTGGAAAAGCGATACATCCACAAACAAGGTCATGCAGTCTGGATCTTGCTCAGTACCTCGTTGGTCCGTGGGGAAGAGGGTCAACCGCTTTACTTGATTGCTCAGATCCAAGACATCAGCCAGCGTAAACAAGCTGAGGCAGCTTTGCAGCAATTCAATACGAACTTAGAGCAGCTTGTTCTTAAACGCACGGAGCAATTAGAGAATGCTTACAACAAGCTCAAAACTTCAGAAGCGCAATACCAGGACCTTTATAACAATGCGCCTGATATGTATTTATCTGTAGATGCCCTTACTAGGAAGGTGCAGCAATGCAACCAAACCTTATGTAACGTCTTGGGCTACAGCAAAGACGAAATCCTAGATCGGTCTATCTTTGATCTCTATCATCCTGAGTGTTACCCACAAGTTGAGCAGACTTTTCAGGCTTTTGTGGATACGGGACAGGTCAAGGATGTTGAATTGGTGGTCCGGCGAAAAGATGGGACCCAGATAGCCGTTAGCCTCAATGCTCAGGCGGTTCGTGATCAAGACGGGAAGGTTCTTCGTAGCCGTTTGAGTTGGCGAGATATCACTGAGCGCAAGCAACTAGAACAGCAGCTCCAGCAGGTCAATAGGGACTTAGAACAGCGAGTCGAAGACCGAACTCAACAACTTCAAGCCACCAACCAATCCATGCAGCATATGCAAGAACGACTGGAACTGGCGCTAGAAGCTTCAGACGCTGGCTGGTGGCACTGGCAGGTTCAAACAGGGCAGGTGGAATGGAGTCCTTCCTATGTGCAGATGTTCGGCTTCGAGGAGGGAGAACAACAACTAAACTATGACATCTGGGAGAACTTAGTTCATCCAGAAGATATGCCTTGGATCAAAGAGAAACTCAATGCCCATCTACAGGATAGTTCTGTCCCCTACGCCTTCGACTATCGAATGCAGACTAAATCGGGAGAATGGAAATGGATTGCCAATTTAGGCAAAGTGGTCGAGAGGGATGAACAAGACCAGCCAGTGCGAATGGCGGGGATGCATCATGATGTGAGCGATCGCAAGCAAGCTGAGGAACATCTTCTCCGCATCAATGTGGAATTACAAGCGGCGAAAGAAGCTGCCGATGCTGCCAGTCAATCCAAAAGCGAATTTCTAGCTAATATGAGCCATGAACTGCGCACCCCCATGAATGCGGTCATTGGCATGACAGGGTTACTGAACCATACCTCGCTAACCCTTCAGCAAAAAGACTTTGTAGATACCATCCGTAGCAGTGGCGATGCCCTCTTATATCTGATTAATGACATCCTTGACTTCTCTAAAATTGAAGCCGGGAAGTTGGAAGTCGAGGAACAACCTTTCAATCTGAAAAGCTGTATTGAAGATGCTCTGAAGTTGGTTGCCCCCAAAGCCTTTGATAAAGACCTAGAACTTGCTTATCTCGTGGAGCCGGACTTGCCTTGTGGCGTCATTGGTGATGTGACCCGGCTACGTCAAGTCCTGGTCAACCTCCTCAGTAATGGCGTCAAATTCACTGAAACAGGAGAAGTCATTGTCCAGGTGAAAGAGAGTACTAATGATCCCGATCTCGTCTCAGATCCTACCGAGCGAGGTCAAGCTGATCATCATCTCCTTCAGTTTTCTGTCAAAGATACGGGCATTGGCATTCCCCCAGATCGCATGAATCGATTGTTTCAGTCCTTTAGTCAGGTTGATACCTCCACCACTCGCAAATATGGCGGTACGGGTCTAGGGCTAGCGATTAGCAAGCGACTCTGTGAATTGATGGGCGGACAAATCTGGGTAGACAGTGACCTGGGTGTGGGGACGACCTTCTCGTTCACCATTGCAGTACAAGCGGCAGCCAATATCGAGTGTTTCCCTGATCTCGATTTACAGGAACTCGCAGGCAAGCGACTCCTGATCGTGGACGATAATCTGACCAACCGTAAAATCCTCACCTTACTAGCAGAGACCTGGGGCATGCAGTCCCAATCCGTATCTGGAGGACCAGAAGCCTTAGCGCTTTTACAACGAGACTCTAAATTTGATCTGGCGGTGGTTGATATGCAAATGCCTGAGATGAATGGTTTAACCTTGGCTAAACAGATTCATGCTCTAGCATTGGATCCAGATATCCCTTTGATTATGCTCAGCTCCTTGGGGATAGAAGCTATTTCAACGGCTAAAGACAAAAGCTATTTTTCCGCCCTACTGAACAAACCGATTCAGGAGGCCCAGTTAGGGGCAGCTCTAGTCCGGGCTGTAGCCAGTCAACCGCAGAAAATAAATCTCATGGTAGATACTAGCCCTGCTCTGCCAGATACTAGGCTCAAGTCTTTACGCATTTTGCTGGCTGAGGATGTTGTAGTTAATCAAAAAGTGGCGTTACTGATTCTCAAACAGCTTGGGTATGAAGCAGATGTTGCCAATAACGGACTGGAAGTCATAGCGGCACTTCGTCGTCAACCTTATGATGTGGTACTCATGGATGTGCAGATGCCCGAAATGGATGGTCTAACAGCAGCACGTCAAATTCAAGCGTCTGAGTCCCTGGAAGTATGGCCCTATATTATTGCACTGACAGCGAATGCAATGCAGGGGGATCGCGAACAGTGTCTAGAGGCTGGGATGCAAGATTATGTGAGTAAACCCATTCGTAGTGAAGAACTGAAAGCGGCATTGGCACGATATCTAGCTAGAACGATAATTGATGATGAAAATCTGTGAATTGATTGATTGGTTTGAGGACTGGGCCAACCCCGCCTGGCAAGAAAAATGGGATAACTGTGGCTGGCAAATCGAACCAGGACTCTTGGATCAGCCTGTGCGAGTGTTGGTTTGTTTAACGCCAACTCTAGCGGTGATGGAGGAAGCGATCGCACTGCAACAGCAAGGTACGCCCGTGAATCTAATCTTTGCCCACCATCCCCTCATTTTTGGTCCTCTCAAATCAGTCCAAACCGGCGATGCCATTGGCGATATGATCCGGCTCTCAATCACACATCAAATTGGCGTTTACAGCGCCCACACCAATTTTGACCAGGTCACGGATGGCACAGCAGATGTGCTGTCGCAATTATTGGATCTGCAAGATGCTGCCCCCATAGAACCCACGCAGGACGGCTTGGGCTATGGTCGGGTGGGAAATTTGTATCCAGCTCTGTCATTACAGCAGCTTCTAGACAAAATCCAAATCGCTCTGAACCCCCCAAATCTATTGGTCTCTCCTACCACAGATCGGCAACAGACTATTGGACGGGTCGCGGTGTTAGGCGGTTCTGGGGCTAGCTATATTGGCGCAGTCAGTCGAACCGGAGCCCAGGTCTACCTGACCTCAGACTGCAAGTTTCATCAGTTTCAAGAAAGTCGCGATCGCAATCTTATCCTCATTGATGCCGGACACTATGCTACAGAGCGGCCCGCCTGCAAGCGTTTAGCCGAGAAGTTTAGCGAGCAAGGCATTGAATGGGCACACTTGAGCCACGCCGATGAAGACTTTCGCAATTTCTGGGAGCAGAGCTGAAAGATATCTTGAAGCTTACAAACCGTTTCGCAATAGCCTCGTCAATTACAGCAAGCTACAACATATGGGAACAGATAACCCAACGGAGCATGCAAATATGTAAGCAATAAAATACCCCCGTTAGGGGGTAGATTTGTTGGAATGCCTACATAGGTTGATGACAGCCTATACGGGCACATGAGGTTTAAAGGGTTTGCTTATCTCTGGGATTAACAATAACAATCAAAGGTGAAGATACCGCGAATACTCAAAACAAATGGCTGGCTAATTTTCAGATGCCAGCCTACTGATAATGGCAGCACGTAAATTGATCTTTGATTTTTTGGAAGGTGAAGGCTGAGTTAGCCTGTTAGTGTAGATCCTGAGGCATATCTAGCCTCTGAACACTCTCGTCCATAGGGATAACTGATAGCTAATCCCTTAACGATGGCAACTTGGTTGCCAACATAGATTACAACTGCTGCTTGCATCGATCTCCGCCAAACATCTTAAAAATCTTGAGATATAGTAAAAGTCTAGGGACATCTCATTCAAATCTTACTTAGTGATTGTTACGAACGATTTCCAAACTGATCTCGACACATTGAAAGACACCTTTCAGTCCATCACTGCTGAGAGCTGTCCACATACTTACAATTTCCACTTGCATACTCACCATTCTGATGGTCAATTACGACCTCAACAATTAATTCAACAAGCCATTGAGTTCGACTTAAAGAGTTTAGCCATCACAGATCACCATAGTGTGGATGGGTACTGGCTGGCCTTGGATATACTTCAATCCCATTCACAAGAAGGCTCACAGCCCTTACCCCACCTCTGGACTGGCATCGAAATTACCTCAATACTGTTAGAAACTCAAGTCCATATTTTAGGGTTTGGCTTTGACCCTAACCATCCCGTGTTGCATCCTTATCTACAAGGTTCTGCACCTGAAGGTGATCTGGCTGATGCAGCGCAAGTGATCTTAGCTCTCCATCAAGCGGGCGGCCTAGCTGTTTTGGCCCACCCTGCCCGATATCGTCGATCTACAAAAGAGTTGGTAGTTGCAGCCGTCCAAGGGGGCATTGATGGCGTAGAAACCTTCTATTGCTATGGGAACAAAGATCCTTGGCAGCCTAGTCCGGCTCAGACAAAAGCATTAATTCAACTGGCCAGTCAGTACGGTTTACTCCAAACGTGTGGAACCGATACACATGGCTTGGATATTCGCCGTCGCCTCTAAATGAGGGGCAAATGGGTATGCAACATTTGAAGTTTGAGGTCGAGGGTCCTTCAATACGGGTAGACCGTTGGCTGGCTAGTCGGGTGGATTCCTTATCACGGTCTTACATCCAAAAACTGATCGAACAAGGCCATGTTCGGGTCAACCAAGAGATTTGCATATCCAAGAAGTACCCACTACAGTCAGGCGATCAGATTCAAGTTCATATCCCCGCTCCTGAGCCCTTAGCTCTAAAACCAGAGCCCATGGAGTTGGATATTCTCTTTGAAGATGAGCATCTTCTGGTCGTGAATAAACCTGCAGGTTTAGTCGTCCATCCTGCACCAGGACATCGAACAGGCACGCTAGTTCATGGTTTACTTGCTCATTGTCAGACATCAGATAGACAGGGGTCTACTCTATCTGGCATTGGAGGAGTCGAACGACCAGGCATCGTGCATCGACTAGATAAAGATACCAGCGGTGCTATTGCCATTGCCAAAACGGATCAAGCCCATCAGCACCTCCAGGCCCAGATCGCAACCAAAACTGCTCGTCGTGTATATTTAGGGATTGTCTATGGTCATCCTTCTACCTCCAAGGGTTGTATGGACTTCCCCATCGGCCGTCATCCCCGCGATCGCATCAAAATGGCAGTGGTTCCAGAAGACCAAGGTGGAAAAGCCGCTACAACCACTTGGCAGATGCTACAACCTCTAGGAAACTATGCCCTGATGCAGTTCCAGTTAGGAACTGGGCGCACCCATCAAATTCGGGTGCATTGTGCCCAGATGGGTTGGCCCATTGTCAGCGATCCACTGTATAGTCGAGGACGCTCTGTGGGAGTTAATCTATCAGGCCAGGTTCTTCATGCCTGGCGTTTGAGCTTAGTTCATCCTATCTCTCACGTCTCTCTAGACGTACAAGCCCAATTACCTAAAGATTTTGTCAAGCTACTCAGACGTTTACAGCAGCATGCTTTAAATTAGCAGCAAAAATAATGTTGACGCGATTGGCAAACCTAGTCATAGTGAATTTGATTCGCTTAGGCTCAAGGAGTTTCCACCCAGAGGTTTTATATGCCACTGAACGAGCAAACTTCTTGAACTTTGGGAAGCCAACAAGTCTAATCCCTTGTTTACAGTTGTCATAGAATCGACTGATAGCACTCCAGGCTTGTTTGGCACTGGCTTGACGAGCCATAGAGTTAAGTTTCTTAGCAAAAGGGAATTCATTGGCAATACTTTTGCACAACTTGTTTAAGTCGTACTTATCTGTGCCTTTGTCGTCCATCCAGTGCCGTAAACACTTGTTTCTAGCAAACTAGGCTATTCGTATAGATTCGTCTATCAGAGTGCTTTGTTGCTTACTGGTTCTTGCCTTGAATTCTAAAACTATCATGCTCTTATGCTCAGCATAAAATACGTTTAGAATGGAGTGCTATACACAGCTACAGCTAACATTCCTATAGCTGGAGTCTTCACGCACATTGCGTAGATAAGGATAATACTTCCAAAGATTACAAGAATTGCTCTATGTTTTTTCGTATTCTTAATCCTGTCTTTTCCCATGTATATCTATTCCAGAAAAGCTCATATCCATACTCTCCAAAAGCTTTGCATTTTTCCGGTGAACTTATTAAGTCAATAATTCTTCGAGCAAGCTGCTGTGAGTTATTCGGTTCTACCATATATCCATTTTCATCTTCAATGATAAACTCAGGTATAGCACCAATATTTGAAGCAACTATAGGTAATTTGCAGGCCATCGCTTCGAGAAACACTATCCCGAAAGGTTCTATTTTCGTGGGAAGACAGAAAATAGATGCTTGTTTAAAGTATTCTTTAACATTCGGCAATGATATTTCACCAACAACATTACAGTTAGGGAGATTCAAATCAGGGGTACATCCGACAACAGTCAGAGTTGCATCAGAATGATGATTTAATACTGTTTTGAAAGCTTCTGCCAGCAGAGGACCTCCCTTTCTCTCCCAGTCTTTGCCCACAAACAAAATATTCTTATGAAAATATCTGTCTTCCGTAAATGATTCATCCTCTTGGACTTGAATATTGGCACCACAATAAACACAAGAAACTTTTTCAGGGCTACAAGAGTAGTCTTCGATCATAGATTTAGATATGTTCGAACTCATAGTGAAATTGGCAGTTGCATTTTGATAAACTTGTCTTTCGAGTTTAATCAATTCCTTACAAGGAAGATCGTGAGGATTATAGGCTGGATACTGTAAGGAGGCTAAATGAGTATGATCCGTATAAACAAAGTGTGGTATTCCTGGGATGCTGGCATCAAATAAAGATTGTGTTTGAAATGTAAAAGTGTAGTGTTTATTAGTTAACTTTTCTGGAATAGCTTTTTTGATCTTATCAACAATATAAGGAGTTCGCAGATAGGTAGCAGTGGAGACACTCCTTTTACCTAGCAATATATCTATCCCATATTCTTTGAGACAGTAGTAAAGGTTAGATACATCTTTTTTGCTCAATAAATCTGAGAATATATCTATTATTTCAATATGAGCATCTGGAAAATTTCTATTTAAAATCCCCAAAACTTTTGCATTGATACTAGAAAAATCTCCGTGCTTTATAAAAGCTATTTCTTGCTTGCTACTCATTATCTTAAATATAGAACGATTCAACCCCGTCTTTTTAAACTTTTAAGTCTTAGACTATACTCAGAGAAAGTAAAGGATACGTGAAGCCAAATAACCTTTGTGAACTCTAGCCTGAGGCCTACTAGGACAAGTTATACACACTGACACATAATAAGTCAGACCTTAATGGAAATCAGGCTCTAATAACGAGCTCCAATAAGATTGCTTAGATAATTCTAAGCTTATTTTTATATTTTTTACAAAATAATTTTTACTTTGCCATTTTTCACGAAATCGGCTCATTAGTAGACTTTATATAGAGTTCAAGCAGTAAGTTATTTAAATTCGTTTTCAATCCGAGTCTCAGCTTAGAATATTCGCAAATTACTGAAGTTTTAATTTTGAGACAAATCGCTAGAACTGTTTCTAATTAACACTCGTATCGATTTTCGCAACTGTCATAAATTATACAGTCTAGCTAAATTGTCTCCCCTTCGAATAGATACTGCGTCGAAAGAAGCAGAAAACGAACACACCTAAGGATCTAATCTTTTCGTTTCGATTCATTCAAAAATTGAAAGTATTGGCGAAGTTTTGTATCGACATATTTTTTTGCGGCAAATTTTGCGAGAATAAATTCTATTGCAGCAAAAATATTACTGAGTCGATGTTTAATTATGGCTGTTATCAACTTTGAACTGAATGGTTTTATTAGCGGTATCGACAACGAGATTGCGAATCCGACGTCCCTCCAGTTTGGCCCCGATGGACGACTTTATGTGTCAGAGCAGAACGGTACCATTAATGCCTTCACCGTAGAACTACAGAATGGTGAGTATAGCGTTACAGATAATGAAGTCCTCACCTTATCGACGGGGGACGAAGTTGTTAAATCGATTCTGAACCACAACGATTTTGGCGTGCCGGACGATACATTTACTAATAGACAGGTTACTGGTTTTCTCGTAGTGGGAACGGCGGCCAACCCTATATTGTATATTTCTTCGAGCGATCCCCGTATTGCTCAAAAAGGAGAAAAGGAGCTAGATACAAATTCGGGAATAGTGACTCAAGTCACTTGGACTGGAACGGACTGGGAAGCAGTAGACCTTATCCGGGGCTTACCACGCTCAGAAGAGAACCACTCTACCAATGGCCTGGTGCTGAGTCCTGATGGAACTAAACTCTATCTTGCCGTTGGCGGTAACACCAATAATGGAGCACCGTCAGAATTCTTTTCCTACACCGCAGAATATGCGTTATCCGGTACAGTTCTCGAGATTGATCTTGAGGACATTAATAGCCGGCCTATTCTGACCGATCCAGCCGGGGGGCAAAATGGTGCATCTCGGCAATACATCTACGACCTGCCCACCCTTGATGACCCTTCTGTCGCCAATGATGGAGTGCGAGAAGATAGTGATGGATTGGATGTTGCGGGTCCTTTTGGGGGTAACGATGGATTCAATCAGGCCATCTTGCCTGCCGATGCCCCCCTGCGAATCTTTGCTGATGGCTTCCGAAATCACTACGATCTCGTAATCTCAGAAGATGGCAATCTGTACACCGTTGATAATGGTTCTAACGGTGGCCTTGGAGGTAATCCACTAGATGCAAACGGAAATCCCACAAATCAAGCAGGTGCAGGTGAACCCACAAACACACCTAACGGTGCAGGTAAAGGTGACGGAGAGCCATTATTTTTGATTGAGGATGGAGGCTATTATGGTCACCCCAACCCCGTACGCTCCGACCAGGATTTGGAGTGGGTTGTCTACAATAACGATGGTGATCCTGATCTGTCCGTGACGCCAAATAGCTTCCCCAATGTTTCTGACTTAGTACCTGGCTCAGTCAATATTCAGAACGGATTTGTTATTGATCCAAGTAAGTTTACAGGCGATGCCACTCGTCTGAGTCAAAGCGGCATCCGAGTTGAACGAGGCGATGATCCCCAAACTTTGGCTGAGCTTGGGTCTTCGAGTAATGGCTTGGTTGAATACACTGCTGATGCCTTTGATGGGGCGCTCCAAAACACTCTGCTAGTGACTCAGTTCAACGGCAGTGTGAGACTACTCAACCTCAATGAAGAAGGAACTGCTGTAGAAGATCTCATAGACCCTGGAGATGACGGGGTGCTTGGTACAGCAGATGACGAAGTAATTAGCGAAGGCGGTAATCAATTTGGGACTTTTCCTTTACTCAATGGCTTCGGCCTGCCTCTTGATGTGACCACCGGCCCTGACGGGAGTATCTGGGTTGCAGATATAGAAACTAACGATATCAGCGTTTTTACACCGTCGGCAGAAGGTCCAGGGCCAGTGGATTTGGACTTTGATGATGATGGCATCCTTAACGTCAATGACCCCTTTATTCGCGATGCCAGTAATGGTGGACTTTTCCTAACACCTGGCGAGACCTTGCTGTTTGATTTTAGTTCTCAAGCGAATAGTACCCAACCTGGGCCTGGCGGCTATGGGGGGGGGCTAACTGGAGTAATGATCGATGGCGCAACAGACTTCGAACAATTTTTTCAGGATTCCTCAACCTTACCGGAGCAACAAGTTAAGCTCGACAACGTCAAGTTCAACACCGCTGCTGGGGGAGGAGCTACAGTCATCGAATCAGTTTCGAACGGTGATCCGTTTACGAGCAGTAATAGTGCTGAGTATCTATTCCACACTGGGGTGACGATTTCACCCACCGTCGAAACCTTCACAGCCAAATGGAGCGTTTTTAACCCTGCATCTGAGTTTATAGGTCCCTTTCAGCAGATTGGTGGCTATATTGGCACTGGAGATCAAAGCAATTATCTTAAGCTTGTTGCGATCCAATCCCCTAATGGTGAGATCCAGATCTTGCTCGAGGATAACGATGTTGTTCAAGCCTCTTCCTTCATCCAGGCTGATGATCTTTTCGATGTCCCTCCTGACCAAAGAATTCTCTTAGAGTTGGAGGTTGATCCTACTGCTGCGACGGCGACACCAACGATTACCTATGAAACAGGTGACGAAGCCACTACAACTGTATCAGGTAACGCCCTTGACCTGAGTGGGACGGCTGTGCTGGATGCAATTCTTGGAAGTAACACCATTAATGGCCAGAATAGTGGCCTAGCAGTAGGTCTGTTCTCCTCTAATAATGGCCAACCTGCCGCAGACACTTTTCAAGCTGTCTTCGATGATATTGAAATTACAGCGACGGGCGACCCCCCAGTTTTAGAGGAGGTTCTGTATCGGGTCAATGCCGGAGGGCCTGAAATTGCGGCGATTGATGGCGGACTCGCTTGGTCCGCAGACACATCCGGGAGCAATAGCGCGTTCCTTGCAGACCCTGGCAGCAATAACACCACCTCATTTCCTGCTGTAGAGCCCGGTCCCACGGTCCTTGCTACCACACCGGGTGCCATCTTTGATTCAGAACGCTGGGATCAGCCGAGTGGGTCTGAAATGCAGTGGGCCTTCGATGTACCCACAGAGGGAACCTATAATGTTCGACTTTACCTGGGGAATGGCTTTGGTGGCACCAGCAATCCAGGGGAACGAATATTTGATGTGGCCATTGAAGGGAGTGTACTCAGTACGATTGATAATATCGATTTATCTAGCCAATTCGGAAATTTAGTCGGTGGGCAAATCAACAACACTGTCGAAGTGACCGACGGAACCCTCAATCTTGAGTTCATTCATGATGTTGAAAATCCCTTAATCAACGGCATCGAAATTGTGCAAATGGACGATAGTCCATCGACAACACCAGCCGTTTCAATTATCGGTGGCCCTTATACTGTTGGAGAGAATGATGGCCAGGTGCAGATTTCGCTTCTGACAAATCTGACGGTACCCAGCAATGAAACCGTTGAGGTGACGTTTGAGATTACACCGGGTACGGCTACTGCCCAGGAGGACTACGAATACCTCTCTGCCACGGCAACCTTCGATCCTCAGACAGGCACCTATACAGATACAGTCACCATTGCAGGTAGCTCTTCTGATGCGACGTTCCTGATCGATATTCTCCAGGATACAATCGCGGAGGCTGACGAAGCGTTTACCGTCAACATCACGGATGTTAGCCCAAACGCAGACATTGGCACATCCTCTGCCTCAGTCACCATAGAAGATGACGATGGAACAACTGGTTCCGAGACAATTCTGTATCGGGTCAATGCCGGAGGGCCTGAAATTGCGGCGATTGATGGTGGACTCGCTTGGTCCGCAGACACATCTGGGAACAACAGCTCGTTCCTTGCAGACCCTGGTAGCAATAGTACAGCCTCATTTCCTGCTGTAGAGCCCGGTCCCACGGTCCTTGCTACCACACCGGGTGCCATCTTTGATTCAGAACGCTGGGATCAGCCGAGTGGGTCTGAAATGCAGTGGGCCTTCGATGTACCCACAGAGGGAACCTATAATGTTCGACTTTACCTGGGGAATGGCTTTGGTGGCACCAGCAATCCAGGGGAACGAATATTTGATGTGGCCATTGAAGGGAGTGTACTCAGTACGATTGATAATATCGATTTATCTAGCCAATTCGGAAATTTAGTCGGTGGGCAAATCAACAACACTGTCGAAGTGACCGACGGAACCCTCAATCTTGAGTTCATTCATGATGTTCAAAATCCCTTGATCAACGGTATCGAAATTGTGCAAGTGGACGATGGACCACCATCACCAGTAACTAACGGAGAGGCAACCTTAGCTGTCACTGCAAACAACGACAATGTTCAAATATCCAATTTTGGTAGCAATTCCTTTGAGATCACCAACACAGGCGATAAGCAGATTGCTCAAGTAGACATTGATGTCACCAATGCCCTCTATCCAGACAGTGTTTTCGATCCATTCGGGTTGGCTGGAGATCTCGTTTCCAAAGAGCTGAGTATTGATACCAATGGCTCAACTGGTGTGGTTGCGCCCAGTAATGCGTCATACATTGGTGCAGGGGGAACAGCCGGTTTTGAAGGGTTACAACTTCTCTTTGATGCTAGTGTTGATGGCGGATTCGAAACAGGAGAAACGATTGGCTTCTCTGTCGATATGGATCCCAACTCTATTGCGGGTGCCCAGAAGAATATCTTGGATAGTGGGACTAATCCTCCTTGGGATGTTGGGGGCGTTTCTGGAGCAGAATTGATTGGTTCAAACTTTACGGTGACCTTTGCAGATGGTACGACTGCAAAGGGTCAACTCCAAGGCGCTGGTAATCAAGGCGGTTCACAATCCTTGGCTTCACAGGATGCGCCCGACCTTGCAGTTGATCTCATTGTGAACGGTCTAAGTGCAGGTGGTGTTGGCACTTATGACGATAATGGTCCAACTGTGTTTATTAATGGGCCTGCTGGTCAAACGGCACGGATCGTATTAACAAAAGGTTTTATTCAACCTGAGACCAACGAGTTCTTCAACAGTTCTGACCCTGATGATCAAAACTATGCACCAGTGCTGCAAGCGCAACTGGATGCTTTGGCTGCCTCAGACTTCCCCGCCAATAATGCAGTTGAATTTCAGACAGTTGATGTTCAGTTGACTGGTGCAAACCAAGATATATCAGAACTATTTGATGTCTCTGGTATTACAGATTTTGATTTTGCGGGTGAGGATCAGGTGCCCCTAGGCTTTGTAGCTAGCGTTATTGATCCTACGAACGATAATTTACCGCTTAGCCCAGTCACAGCACCCATCTATCTAGAATTTGCAGATCAATCATCGAGTACAGCGCCGACTTTGACTACTGCGACATCTGTAACAGTTGCTGAGAATCAAACGGCAGTGTTAGATGTGAATGCAACAGATGCAGATGGAGATATTGAGGGCAATGGTCTCGCCTACAACCTATCAGGTGGTACTGACCAAGGAGCCTTTGCGATCAATGTTGATACGGGAGTCTTAAGCTTTGCGAATGCCCCAGACTTTGAAACTCCTGGGGATAGTAACGGTGACAACGCTTATGAAGTCGAAGTTAACGTTACGGATTCGGAGGGCCTTACCGATACCCAACTGTTGGATATAACGGTCAGCGACGTTGATGAGACCTCAGGAGGGACTCCTATTCGTCTAGAAGCTGAGAATGCTGATAGCATTGCTAACTATCGAACAGAAAACATTGGTGTCGCTTCTGGTGGCCAAGCCCTCACTTTTCTCGGTGGAAGCGCGAATGAAGAGGGTAGTGCCACCTTTGGCTTTGACGAAACACCAGGGGCCTACAATATTATTGTTGGCACTTTTGATGAGAACGATGGTGTAGCTCAATTTGTGGTGGAACTTGAGGATGCTGAAACTGGCACAATTACTGAAATTGGTACGCTTGAGCTAGATGCAAGTCTGGGTAGTAATTTGGCCAATGCCCAAACCTTCATCAGTCCAACGGTTGCAACTGGAGTCAATCTGACATCAGGAGACCAGCTTATCGTGAACGGTTTCGAAAATGGTAATGAGCATGCCCGCTTGGACTACATTGAACTTGTGCCTGTCATTTAGTCCTGGCTTTATCGAACCATAGAACTAGGTAAACAATCGGTTTGCTGTGTGCTTCTATAGCGTTTCTCATAGGAGAAACGCTATAGGCTTTTTCAATGGTTTCTAGCTCCCTGGAACTAAACTGCTAAAATCTAAACCAAGTTATCAGATAGGCAACGTCAAACAGTATGTTTATACTAGTAAAACTTTCTGTCAAACTTTGGCATTGATGCTCTCTGCAGCAAACTCCATCGAGCACAAACCTTTTTTAGCTCAGCCTTAGGATCCTCACTCAGCTTTAGTTCTGCTTCTCTGCTACATAATGGGTGCTTAATGGCTCCCGCAAAGATGACTACACCCCGTCTTCACCCCGATACGATTGAACAGGTTCGCCAAGCCACCGATATTGTGGATGTGGTTTCCGAACATGTGAGTTTGCGCAAGCAGGGGCGCAACATGGTGGGATGCTGTCCCTTTCATGACGAGAAAACCCCTAGCTTTAGCGTTAGCCCAGAAAAGCAGTTCTACTATTGTTTTGGCTGTGGGGCTGGGGGCAATGCCATCAAGTTTTTGATGGAAATTGGCCAGCGTTCTTTTAGTGAAGTGGTTTTGGATTTGGCCCAGCGCAGCCAAGTACCGATTCAGACTCTGGCCAAGGATGAAGAGAAGAAGTTGGCCCGCAAACTGTCTTTACGGGAGCAGTTGTATGAGATTCTGGCGATCGCAACCAAATACTACGAACATGCCCTCCGCCAACCCGAGGGTCAAACCGCCCTCAAGTATACCCGTAATCAGCGCGGCTTGAGCAACAATACCATCCAGACTTTTCAGATTGGCTATGCACCAGCGGGGTGGAGTACCCTTCAGGATTATTTGGTGCAAGAGAAAGGTTTCACCCCTGATTTATTGCAACAAGCCGGGTTAATTTTGCCCCGCAAATCGGGGGATGGCTATTACGATCGGTTTCGTGATCGCTTGATGATCCCGATCCACGATGCCCAAAGTCGGGTCGTGGGGTTTGGCAGCCGCACCTTAACCGGAGAAGAACCCAAATATCTCAATTCCCCCGAGACAGAATTGTTTAATAAGGGCAAGCTGCTGTTTGGCTTGGACAAGGCCCGTCAAACCATTGTTAAAGCTGATCGAGCTGTGGTTGTCGAGGGTTATTTTGACGTGATTGCCCTGCATGCCGTCGGTATTAATAATGCTGTGGCCTCTATGGGCACAGCGTTGAGCTTGGATCAGATGCGGCAATTACTCCGCTACACCGAATCCAAGCAAGTCATCCTTAACTTTGATGCTGATGCGGCGGGGGGTAAAGCCGCCGAGCGGGCTATCTCTGAAATTGAAGACCAAGCCTATCGAGGAGAAGTGCAGCTTCGCGTCCTGAATTTGCCCAATGGCAAAGACGCCGACGAATATTTACAGGACTACACGGCTGCAGACTACCTCGATCTCCTAGACGAAGCGCCCTTGTGGCTCGACTGGCAAATTCAGCGCGCCCTTCAAGACCAAGATCTCAATCAAGCCGAACAATTTCAAGCGGCAACCCAAGAGATTGTCACCATCTTGGGTAAGCTCCCCAATGCGACGCTGCGCACCCATTACACCCACCGCTGTGCTGGGATGCTGAGCCAAGGGGATTCTCGCCTCGCCCTGCAACTGGAAGAAGGACTGCGGCAACAAATTCGGGGGCAGCGGTGGCATGGGCGATCGCAAAAATGGCAGCGCCCCGCTGACTATACCCTGCGTGAAGCTGCCGAAGCTCAGATCCTACGAATTTACCTGCACCGACCCCAGTTTCGGCAAGATATTCATAATGCCCTGAAGCAGCGGGATATTGAGTTTAGTTTCTCTCATCATCGATTTCTATGGCGGCAGATCTTAACCATTGAAGATGACCAAGACAAACTGGCATCTGAGCTGGAACATCCTGAGTTGGAAGTTACTCCGGCCTTCGATCTAATTCCTGTCTTGCAAGATCTCTGCACTGAATTTTCTCAAGAAATCCAGCAGGTCTATCATTTAATTCAGTTGAATGAAAAAACGGAGCTGGACATCCTCCGCCCCGGCCTATCGATTCGGGCAGCGGCAGCCAGCTTAGAACGAATTGCCTGCGAAAAACGCTGTCGGCATTTGCTACAGATGTGGGAATCCGCTATGAAGTCTGCCAAACGAGAGCTGGGTCAACGACAAATCCTAGGCACCTATTTACAGCAAATGCTGATGGATGAATCAGAACAGATCCAACATCTATTAACTGAAGAATCCTACTGTTTGCAAGAACTAGACGAAATCAAGCGCCTCTACTACCAAGAAAAACGCTATTTACAACAACTCGATCAGCAGCGCTGCGTTGATCTCAATGATTTCAGTGAATTGATGGTAGATCCCCACTTGAATCTGAATTGAGGGCTGGACGAATAGACCTCACTCTGGTCAACAGTGATACACCTCAAAGCCACTCCCTAAAGCTGAAATCAATAAAATCATTACAGCGGATTGATGAACTCTCGCTCTAGGATTGATCGTATACCTATGCAGATACCTCCTATGGCCACGAAAAAGCAATTCAAAAACTTCGCAGAATTATTATCTGGATCCGATAAACCGTTACTTGTTGATTTTTATGCGACGTGGTGTGGGCCTTGTCGCATGTTGGTGCCAATCCTCGATCAGGTCAGCACTTTGATGAAAGATCAAGTCCAAGTAGTCAAAATTGACACCGAACGCTATCCCGATCTGGCAACGGAATACCATATTCATGCTTTACCGACCTTAGTTTTGTTTAAGGAAGGGCAGCCCGTAGATCGCATTGAAGGGGTGTTACCCCCAGAAGATATTGTCAGCCGTTTGCAGCCGTTACTTTAGCGTTTGGTGCAAACAAGAGCTATCTAGCAACGACAGTATCATGCTGTATCGATGCTATCCATTCATCTCTGGCTCCCGAATTAACCCATTATGGATGTACTCGCGGTGAAGATGGTTCACAGTAGCGCCTTGCAAATAGCTTCAATATGGCGATGATCTGTTCCACAACATCCTCCCAAAACATTCAGGTTAGGCAGCTTATCGCTGAGATTGAGGTATTGTGCGCCCAGTTCCTGGGGATTGCCATCGTCTAGATCTTCGGCTGCATCCAACTCGGCATGACTTTTGGTAGAAGCGTTGGCTCGGAGTCCATGAATGCGAGCCAGCCAAGGCTCATGGGTAGCCATAATAGGGTCAAAATGAGACGGATGGGCACAATTGATCATGTAGTAGGCGGGACCTTTTTCTGTCGCAGCATCCACTTGCGCGATCGCATCTTTCAGTGCCTGTCCGGTGGGCAGCTTGCCGTCGGTTTCCACGGTGAAAGAAATCACCACAGGCATCTCCACGGATTGAGCCGCGCGAGTGATACCAATGGCTTCTTCTATATAGGTCATGGTAATGGCACCGACCATATCTGCCCCCGCCTCTCGAAAGACTTGAATTTGGGGCAGGTGATAGTGCTGAGCCTCATCTGCGGTCATGGTCTCATCGACCTGATACCCATCCCCCCGGGGGCCAACACAACCACTAATCACCATACGGCTGGCTTCAGTTTCATACTCTTGACGAATCCTGTGGAGGAGGGCGATCGCCTTGCGATTCATCATTGCTAATGCGTCTGGAGAATATCCCAGTTTGGTTCCCCAATCCGGGTTGGCCCGCCAGGTCGCACTTTCCAGAATTAGGCCAACCTGATAAGTTTGAGCCAATTCAGCGTAGGTCTGGCAATATTCATACAGCGATTGATACCCCTGGTCATCCTTCAACAAATCAAAGGCAGCAAAGTCTGGCAGATCTATGCCTTTATGGAAGATCAGGGTGGTTTCCATCCCACCATCCGTCAAGAAAATATCGCTGGATAGTTGTGGTAGATGTTGTCGATACTGAGACATCACGAATCTCCTTTTGCTGATGCATATACCTTTCAGCGTTATCGATGTGAGAGGAATCTACAATGACTTCTATCACTACGACGATGGAGGCATATCACAACAGCCGATGCCTCCATCAGTCATCTTGCTAATTTCACTGCCATTTGTCTTTTTGCCGCTGTCGCATTGATTTTGTCGCCTGCTTCCAGCGAGCTTTGGTGTTTAACTGTGATTTTTGATCTCGCTGACGCTGTAGGTAGGCTTCTTCTCTTTGGAGTTTCCGATAGTTCTGCAAGCGCTGGATGTCCAACTCCCCCTCAGTTAAAGCGGCTTGAACAGCACAGTCTGGTTCTTGCTGATGTTGACAATCTCGAAAACGGCATTGAGTCGCTAAGCTTTCTATATCCGCAAACGCTGTGGAAACACCCTTCGTGGTCGTCCACAACTGTAGTTCCCGCATACCGGGGGTATCCATCAGCACTGCCCCAGAAGTTAGGCATATCAACTGGCGAGAAGTCGTAGTATGGCGTCCTCGACTATCGTCGGCCCGCACTGTTTGTACAGCCTGAATTTTCTCCCCGACCAGTTGATTGGTTAAGGTTGATTTACCCACACCAGATGAGCCCAGCAGAGCCACGGTTCGACCGGGTTGTAAATAGGGGGCCAAAGCATTTAGGCCTTGGTTGTGCAGAGCGCTAATCTGGATTACCGGAACGCCTAAAGCGATGGCCTCTATGTCTTGTAAATACTGATCGAGCTGCTCGCAGACATCGATTTTATTTAAAACGATAACAGGGCTAGCGCCACTCTCCCAAATCATAACGAGATAGCGCTCTATTCGCCGCAAGTTGAAGTCGTGGTCTAAACCACAAATCAGGAACACGCTATCAATATTGGTAGCGACAAGTTGCACATCAGTTGTGGCCCCAGCCGCTTTGCGAGCAAACTGTGTACGTCGAGGCAGAATATGGTGAATCAGAGCGGTCTGTCCTGCTGGCGATTGCATGACTACCCAATCTCCTACACAAGGGATATCTTCGGCACTATGGGCTTGGTGACGAAGTTTACCGCTGACTTCTGCGGAGAGTTCACCGCTGTCAGTGTAAAGAAGATATGTGTGCTGATGTTGACGGGCAACGCGGCCCACCTGTAAGCCTTGGGCTGCAAATGGCGCAAAGTGGAGGGCCAGCTCTTCGCTCCAGCCCAAAAAATCTAAATTCATGAGTATGCCTTTCATGTCTAATATGGAGAGCTAGACACATAGAGGCCCTGCGGGTATGTTGACATACCCCAGTTACAGTTTCTAAATCGCAATTATCGGGGAAAAACGCCCCTATGGGTCAAGCTAAATAAGTTGTAGAGATAGAAAGAATGACCGACATAGCTGCACCTCCATTCAATTGAAGTGAGTTCATCTTCTAGATTAATCCCTATCGACAAAAACAGCTATCCAGACCTGCTAATTGATACCGTCGAGATCTCCGATTGCCAAACCTACCCCAACTCTAAGCAGACTGCTCATGCTCTAGTAACCATCTTTTGCGTTCTAGACCACCTGCATAGCCCGTGAGTTGGTTTTGAGTACCCACAACACGATGACAGGGCACCACAATCATGATCGGATTACAGGCATTCGCTCTTCCTACAGCTCGGCTGGCTTGGGGCTGTCCAATTTGGCTGGCCAGTTGGCCGTAGGTAAGGGTTTGACCCGCCGGGATAAGACGAAGTTGGGACCAAACTTTTTGCTGGAATGGCGTACCTGTTTGGGTAGTGGGGATATTGGAGATGCTGTCTAGTTCACCGGAGAGGTAAGCACGGATGTAATCGCAACTTCCCACTGGATTCACGCTAGGTTCACAAACATAAGCCCCGTAGCGACGTTGCAGCGACCGTTGTAAGCGCTCCTCATACTCAGCAAAATCAACTGCACAAAGTTGGTCGCCATCCACCACCACTACAATTTCACCTAATGCTGATTCGATGCGATCGATGTATAGTTTTTGCATCCCTTATCATTGTGTGTGGGGTAAAGTAGCGTTTCGTTGGATTGATAGGTTTGGGTTAGCCCCACAACCATCCATAGAGTAAACTCCAAAACACAATCATTACAAAATTTTAGGACATAAACCTCAGCTTCTCGTTTATATTGCCAAGAGCAGCCCATTCGTTGTCCCATGCCATCGTCAACCCTAGACCTGTTCGATCTGCAAGCCCAAGACATTCGAAATTGGTATATCAACAAAACCTTAGAGGATCCGCATCGGCAGGATATCCAGTCATTACAGGCTCATCGGATCTGCGTTATGGGAGGCTGCGGTCAAGTGGGCTCTCATCTGATCACTAAACTCTACGAGCATGGCTATCCTATGGATCGCCTAACCATCAATGACGATTTAAGGCTAGGCAAACGGGAAAATTTGCCTGCCGCGCTTAGAGACCAGGTTGACACGAGATGTCACAAAGACTATGCCCTAAACCCAGCCACCCAACCTGATATTTTAATTTTCGTGGGGGGGCGTTCCAGTGTTCCTCATTTCCACAGTCTAGCGGAGGTGTTGGACGAAGTAGACATCTGGAAAACCGTCTTAGAATGGTGCGTTGCCGAAAACATTCGCCTGATTTTTGCCTCTACCAGCAGTCTCTGCAAAAAGCGTCCTTCCCTAGAAGATCAAAGAGTTTGGCCCGCTTCTTTGTACGAAACCGCCAAATTAATGATGGAGGATATGGCTATTCAGCAGGCCCTTTGTAGTAACCTAAGCGTCCAAATCTGCCGTTTTTTTTCAGTCTATGGGGTTACAGAGCAGCACAAAGGCAATTTTGGTAATCTGTACACTCAGATTTTGTGGCATACCTTAGAACAAACCCCCTTTGAATTGTGGGGACGTGCAGGTCAATTCGCCCCAGGGGAGCAGACCCGAGACACTATTTTTGCCGCAGAGGTCTCACGGGCCCTGCTCTACTTGCTAACTTTGCCCCACCCTCAACCCCAGATCGATAACATCTCGGCATTGGTCTACAACATTGGTCAAGGCCAACCCACCTCAATTCGGACCATGATCGGCCAGATTGAAGCCCTGTTACCCCCAGAACATCAACCCATTATTGTCGAAGCCGAAGTGCCAGAAACCATTCAAAATTATGTGGTTCATACCTGGGGAAATCCTCGCAAACTTTTGGGAACTGATTTTCAGCCGCTGTTTACGGAACACCCAGACAATCTCAAATTTATTGCCTATGCGTTGTTGAGCAAAATGGATTGGTACTGGTCCCTTGTGGAGTCTTTACATGAACAGTCCATAGCCAGCATTTGATCCCCTCTAAATTGCAGTACCAAGGTCCCCGCCGGGAATGCTGAGAGTGAGCTGACCACCTCTGAAAAAATATGACACACTCATGACAGTGGCATCAAGCCAGTTAAGTTACAGAGGCTGCGACGATGAATGTTTTTGAAGATGTAAGCCGCTTTCTCGAAAAGCAGCTAGAAGAATTTCTCCGAGCCAATCCGCATTTAGAATTACAGGTTATTGCTGACAATTTGCGGGAGCAGGAAGCCAAAACAGCCAAGCTGCTAACCGAGCTGGAAGCAGAAGAAAAACGTCAGCAAGATGCCATCTTGGCCACAGCCAATGAGATCAAACGCTGGCACGAGCGCATCAAAAAAGCAGAGCAAGCCCAACGACAAGATTTGGTAACTGCGGCGAAGGAACGAGAAGCGTCATTACTCAGTCAAGGGAACCAGCAATGGGGACAAATGGAGGTGACTAAAGCCCGCTTACAACAAACCCAATCCTTGCTGGATAAAATTCAAGTTCGACAACAAGAAGTGAAGGAGAAAATTCGACAAGCTCCCTGCAAACCCCAGCCTAGCCCCTCAACTTCTAAAACACCAGATCCGTCTAGTGGTTGGTATCAAAAGGTTTCGCTTAGTGAGCCTGATCCATTAGAAGAACAGTTCAAAAATTGGGAGAGAGATGCTGAACTTGAAGAATTAAAGCGCAAGATGGGGCGTTAATACCCATTTCTGTATTGTCATAGGATGTAAGTCTAAGGAATAAATGATGTTGCGCCAATTGTTGTTGTTATCTGTATGTACTTTGTCCCTCAGCATGGGTGACTTTGTCTACGCACCTCTCAAGGCTGAGGCAAACCACCATGAGCCCTCAACAGAAAACGCTAACAATCAAGGTTTAATCCAAGTCAAAAGCAATCACGCGGTTTCAGTCACAGCCGACCGCTTGGTTAATGCCCTCCAGATGAAAGGAATGACAGTGTTTACTCGCATTGATCATGCTGCTGGCGCCCAATCGGTCGGTCAAACCCTTCGCCCCACAGAAGTGGTTGTATTTGGCAATCCCCAAGTGGGTACACCACTCATGCAGTGCAGTCAGAGTGTGGCGATTGATCTGCCTCAAAAAGCCCTGATTTGGAAAGACGAAGCGGGTCAAGTTTGGTTAGCTTATAACAATCCTCAATACCTAGCACAGCGGCATCAGATTGAAGGCTGTGATCAAGTATTAACTAAAATTGAGCAAGCTCTTGGTAACTTTGCTCAAGCAGCCACACAACCTTAATGCCAATATCTTTGCAATGAGTAACCTGGAACTCAGATCTGATGCTTAGGGCAATCGATACCAACCTATGGGTAGCAGAACAACCGTTCAAGTACTTAGGGCTCAGTGTAGGAATCCGCATGACGGTTATCCGTCTGCACACAGGTGATTTGATCCTGATTTCGCCTATTCAAACGCACCCGTCTCTAATTAAGCAGCTCAATCAATTGGGGCAGGTCCGGTATTTGATTGCGCCAAATCTGTTTCACCATTTTTTCCTTGAGGGTATGCAGACCCATTTCCCCCAGGCCGAACTGTGGGCGGTGGCTGACTTAAAACTCAAAAAACCGCAGTTATCGATTGATCATATTCTGAATGAAGCTGGGGGCAAGCTGCTAAATGAGGTGGACTACCTGCCAATGACAGGAATGCAGACGTTTAGTACGAACGGTTTTTCACCTCTGAAAGAGTGTGTCTTCTTTCATTCTGCGAGTCAAACGCTGATTTTGACTGATACGGCCTTTCATTATGACCAAAGTTTTCCCTGGTTGACCCAGGTCACTACTCGGGTGTTGGGGGGATATCTCCGACTGAGTCCATCTCGACTAGAAAAGCTGGCTAGTAAAGATAAAGTAGCCATTCAACATTCTATTCAGCAGGTTTTAAAGTGGGATTTTCAACGAGTCATTGTGGCCCATGGCAGCATTGTTGACCATGATGCCAAAGCCCAACTCCTCGCTGGATATAAATGGTTTTTGGAAACCGACTTAACCAAATAAGTTCTCGATGAGGTATTGTTCTGTTTCCTCTTCAGGGGAAGGAGAACCCGCAATCAGGTCGTGAATCTCTTGGCTCAACGCTCGAGCCTTTTCGTACTCCGCGAGATCGCCTCGATCAAAATAGAACTTAGCTGCTGTACGCAAATCATCAACAGCATGTTGTTTATGGCCAAAGTCTGACTTAAGAAGACCCCGCTCATAGTATGCCTCCGCAGAGGTTGGCTCTAGGATAATGGCTTGGGAAAAATCCTCCATAGCAATCCGTTGATCTTCTAACCGTTGCAACCGCTTGCGCACCAGACCTCGCTGGTAGAAGTTACTAGCATCGTTAGGATTGGCGGAAATAGCCTGAGTGAGGGTATCAATTTCCCTGAGGATTTCTACTAGTTCTTCAACACTTTCGGTTTGGGCTGCCAAATATTGAGAACTGCTTTGTTGTTCTTCGACTCGGCTGCCTAGATCTGAAGCCGAAGATTGGAGGTATGCGATCGCATCCTGTAACCCTGAAACTCTGGTTAATACTTGGTCTAACTCGGTACGGACCGCTTGATTTTGCTCACCCAAGGCACTAAAGGTTGACTCCCCTTCTTCTTGGCGTGTTTGCAAGGTGGCCATTTCAACCGCAAACTGCTCTGTTTGGCTGGTCAAAGTTGCAAGTGTTTGCAAAGACTGTGTCTTTTGCTGGGTTAACTGCTCAACCTGCGATCGCATTTCTGTAGTTGTCTGTTGCACAGCAACAAGCTCAGAGTGGGTGTCATCTTGGCTGCGTTGAATCAAGTGAGCAACTTCCAAACGCTGTTGTTCTTGAACTTCACTGATTTGTCGGCGACGGTTCGCTAGATTAAGCGCAGCTGCTAAAGATAAGGGAATAGAAGCTAAAGCAATTTGCTCAAGAAATGCTGCTGCAATCGATCCACCGACAGCAGTTGCGACGGCAGCAGATTCAACAATATTGAGCCAATTTGACTGGCTCGTTCCCTCGGGTGTGTTGTTGGCTTGCATAATTTCCGAAAACCCCAAAATACTGAATAAAAGTTCAAGAACGGTTAATTGAGTAAGGCTTTATTTAGGTGTAAAGCAGGCATCATTAATACTTCTCCTACTGATAAGTGCTCTTGCAATACTGCAGCAAGTCAATGTTGAGATACATTCATTTTCAACCACATGGACGACAGCATTGTATTTCTTCCTAAATAAATAATTCTGCTTATACCTGTTGTGAGGTGGCCAAGTAAGTGGAAACATCACTCCGGGTTTCTTCCAATTGAGTGATCATAGACCGGGTAATCAATTTCCCTTTTTCTACCAAGATGCGGCCATCTAGAGGATGCAAGATATTCTCTTCAGCCCGACGGCCAATCAGGCTTTCAATATCACTCATATCACTGAGATACATACCAGAAGGCAGTTCTACAACAACCCCTTCTCCTATTACCTTGCTTTGGCAAGCTAGACGAGAATTCAGATTGCAGGTCGTGATAGCTCCCAATGTGCGCTGTTCTCGTCGACTCATTGGAGACAAATGGTCCATCCCTTCTTTGATGTAGATATGGCAGGTGGCACACATCCCCCGGCCTCCACACTCGTGCAAAACTTTCAGCTCATTTTTGAGCAGAGCCGATAGCAAATTATCGTTTGTGAGGACACTTGTCTCTTGACCGATGGGGTCAAGCTTGACTATTTTTGCCATTGTATTTTTCTCCGGTACAGTTACGGCTACTTGCTTAGTTAAGATGAAGGTTATGGACCTTTGAATTTGAAGCCATCAGTAATATTCGATGCAAGGTTGTTAACATCATTTGAATTCGCAATTTCAAAAGTCTTACTACTTTTAGCCAGAAACAACCGATCTCAGTTTTCACAGCTATTTGAGAATACTTCGATAGGCCTGAAAAACGGGCAAAGCTAAGTTTAACTCCTCATCACTAAGATAGTCTTTGACCACATCAGGAAAGAGTTTATAGGTCGCATCCATTTCTCTAGCAAATCCAAAGGAATGAACGATGCTTCTATACCAAAGCAAGGGATTTTCACGGAGATAGTTCAAGTCACTAAAGAGAACAGTGGTCGCGACATAGCGCAATCCTCTATGCAAATCACTCTGACATCTCTCAGTAACATCTTTCCCCGCTAATTGAAATAAGGTTGGGTCCATTTCCTTCTTTTCAACTTCCATGCGAGGGATAATCTCATCTGCAGTATCCCGGATTTTCTCATAGGTATTGATCCGGGTCTCAACTGTATCAAAATAGTCTTCGAGAAACTGTAGTTCTGAATCTTTGGCATAGCGACCATCAGAGTCAATGCTCAAACGAGCGAATTGTGTAAGCATAGTCTTAGTTACCTTGAAAATCGTTGATTAATGTTTGACAGAACGAGACAGAGCTATTGATCTGCTATACAAAGGCGCTCCATGATTGTGTCGTGGTCTAGCCCACCTTTTACCAATGCTTCTGTCGATTGGAGTCGCTCAGCTATCCCCAACACAAAATGGTTGACTTCTGCGCCCATTGATTCGCATGAAGTTTGAGCACAATGCAAGTCACGTCCAGTTAATTGGCTAAAAAAGGCACTTAAAATTCCTGCTTCCGTAAAATTCATCGACAGATTGTCCTGAACTTCTGTGGCAGAGAAAGGGGAATTCCGAATTGTCACGACCAGAAATCCTTGTTGGTTGTAACTCATATCCAAATCAATGACACCCCAACCATGCGTTTTCCAGCAGTGTTTGATACATTGAATCAGTTCAACCATAGCCATGTCTGCCAGGGGCTTACCATAGTAGTTGCTGACATCTTCTCCAAATCGCCGATAGAAGTTTTTAGCCCACCAGCGCCCACATTGGAACATGACTAAACCCGAGGAGGGACCAACTTCTTCTTCCAAGCCTTCGCGAATGGCTTCTAGTAAAATTTCTGGGACTGCGATCAAGCGATCGCCACTGCGATTTTCCAGCAAGCCCAATTCGTAATCACCTTGAAGGTAAACATCGGGTGCAAAATAATTGCCGGGTAAGGGTTCATTGCGTAAAGCTTCTACAGATATCATTCCTATTCTCCTGATTGTCCTGGGATTTGCCTATGGCCTAGCGAGTGACGTTTGCAGTTTGAGTCTGGTGAATTAAAGTAGCCTCTGCCTGTTGTAGAAAGGGGCACAATAGTTCCCATTGAGATTCCGTCAGTTGTTGCTGAAGACTACTGTATAAGTTTTCACTGAGATGGGTTTCAATCGCTTCCAGGTCATATGCTTGGACGACATCCACCAGCCATTCGAGCAGCCGATATTTTAGAAAATCCGGGTCATTGATCAACATCGCCATAGCGCAATATCTCAAGACAGATAGCCAATGTTTGAGAGCGCTCTCAAGTAATTCGGAGTCCTCAGTAGGAAAGGCAGTAACTAGCTGATCGGCAATGGGTTGAAAAATCTCAACTTCATGATCACGGAGGTGTTTATAGGTTTGCACTCTTAGCCGAGCAGAGTCGACAACAGCCCTAAATTGGTCAAGATCTGAAGAGTCAAAGTAGGCAATTTCTGCCCTGTACAGAAGAGTTCTAAAATCCGAGTGCATCATAGTTTTGTCCTATGTCAAATAAAGGAACGGAGTATCGGTTTGTAGTGTCAATTAAGTTGTTGGGTTCACTCTGCTTGAATCCAGAAAAATAATGGGATAAAACCTTCAATTTCTGGAATCGAACTTCACGTTAAAATCCTTGTACAAGTCAGTTTCTTTAGACAAGGAGGTCTTAGAAAATCGCCAGTTAAATCCTCACTCAATGAATCTAAGTCTGAACCGCCGGAATAATTGATTCAAGGTAGCTTTACTTTAGATATTCACCACCATGTAGACGGGTTTCAATATCCTGCACACTAGCACCCTCATTCATCCAGAAACTTGTAGCGTCAATATGATCTTTTTTGCCGATCAAAAACTTACAATAAGTTTCTCCCATTGCATAGCAATTGATCTCAATGCAATCTAGTTCTTTTTTGGTCATCCCACTAAAGAATCCTGCCAACAACCCGGCATAAATATGACAAACAGGCTTGCCAACATTTCCTAGAGTTCGAGCGACTGCTGAATCAAAAATGTTGACGAACATGAAACCATTCTTTTGTTGGTCCAAATCAACCTTCCAATTTCCCCAGCCCTGTGATGTGAAGGGCCACCACCAAGCTTCTAGCACATAAGCAATAGGATAATGATTTATTCCTCTTTCGTAATTAAACTCTCTTTCAAACCATTGCTGAAAAAACTGGGCATCTTTGAGTCCCCATTTGCGCCCAATGTTGTACATAACTGTACTGGACGCCAGTCCTACTTCTTGATCCAAGCCTTTGACTAAACCAATGATGAAATCTTCAGTTACTAAAATGTTGCGAGCATCATTCCAATCAATAATATGTCCCTGATCCTGATGAAAGCAGAAGAAATCTTCAAGGATGTAATGTTCTTGTCTTTTCGGAAATTTTTTCTTTAGTAAATGCTCAACCTTCATCACTGAACTGTCTATTTCAGTAGAAGGACTGGTAGGAGTAAAAACCATGTTCTGAATATCCTTAATTACGACTTAGCAAACGACATATAAGCTTCAAAACATATTAGAGAAGTCATCTAGATCTAGGTCATCTTCAAAATTGACCGAGAATGGTTTTGGTGCTTCGGGTACAGCAGCAATATTGGGTTGACCTTCCCACACAAATAAGTGAAAAAAATCTTTAACTGGCAGACAAGTAGAAAGCTCTTGAGGAGAGAAAACTAACGCTTGTTGCCTAACAGAACGTCCAGTCCAATTGAAGCGACCAAGAAATGCTTGCGCTGTTTGACATTGCCAAGTTTGTGCCGTTGTGCTGCTATGCAGGGCATTGCCTAATGGTGTCGGTTCTTGTCCTGACCAGTCATACTCCTCGAAGAAATCACGGACAGTCAAATACCTCCATGACTTTTGTATACTCATTTTAGATATCCTCCAACAGGAAGCTTAGTAGTTGTATCTTGCTATGGCTGCACCAAATATTTTTTTGAATAGCGAACAGCAAAGAATTATTTGCCTATCCCAAGAGTTCCCCTTTGCAAGATATATTTAACGTTCTTCTAATTTTTTCACTGACTTTGGTATGACCTAATACTTTTCCTGACAAAGATAAAGACTTATCTTTTGAATGCATGTATATATCCCTCTAACCGTTGTGCAAACACGTCTGCCATCCTGGCTCCCTCACAATTAACTGTAAGAGAGCCAGGGAATGTTGAGAGATTAGAAAAAATAGATGCAACTATTCGCGTAGATATTATTTGTTAGAATGGCATGTTCATTCTTGAAATTAAATCAGTAAAACCACTGATTTTTTAGTGATTGTTTTCATATAAAAAGAGCATTCTTCAAAAGATGAGCGGAGTTACCTTCACAGCATTCTGATTCAACTCTTGCTCAAATTTCTATCAAAAGCACTTATACTCAAATGTCAGATCCGCGTTAAAAAATGTGTAACCTTCACATAGGATCTGTACAGCATAGGTCCCATCTCTGAGGAGACATTAACTAAGGTCTACTTTTCGAGAAACTGTTTTTACCTTATTTCGTTCGGCTAGGTTCGATTGTGCCCAACAAAATCTCACCCATGACGAATTACTATATACGGAAGCTTTATCGTAAAAAGGATCCGTATCTATCTCGAATGGAGGATTTGGGAGATGATTTTTCAACGTTTTTAGATCTTGAACAGGTATTGAAAAGTCTCTATGGTAAAGGTGATGAATTAGATTTGATGATTCGGCAGCTAGAGACCCTTGTGCAATACCATCAAGGCCTCACCTCTCAATCTTTCACACCACCAGCTCAAGTACAAGAAGTTGAACAGCGTATCTTCACCATTTTAGGAGAGTCCAACCAGACTGCTAGCCCATCTGCATCTGTTAATCCTTTGGTACAGGAGGCACCAACTAACCCCGATCCCCCTGAATCAACGGTCACGGTTGAGAAGTTGCTAGGTATTCTCAACCAGTTGCAAGACGATGGCAAAACCTATTTGGGAGCAGCCATCGCTACCAATTATCTGCAAGCCGCTCGCCCTGGCCAAGATTGGCTCAATCAATTTGAAATTCAGCGATCGCAAGCTGTTACCTATACTGGCAATCCCTCCGAATCTTTAGACGAGCACCAGAAAGAACTAGCTCGGCAGTGGGTAAGTCATTTTATTCAGTCCTGTGCCCAAGTCATTACGAAGTTCCCAGATATTGTCAATAAAAACCAATTACTAAGCCAGTTATAAGCCGTTTCTGCGTCACTAAAAACCTAGGTCTATCTCTCGTGTTTCGGTTGCAAGAAAGCGTACAGTAGAAATAATCTTTCGCTTTTGCACATCGTAAGGACGTCCCCGTGAGTCATCCCGACTATCTTGAACGCATCCTGACAGCACGGGTCTATGATGTAGCCCAGGAGAGTCCGCTGGAGGCTGCCCCTCGTCTATCTGAGCGATTACAAAACCATATTCTGCTGAAGCGGGAAGACATGCAATCCGTCTTTTCCTTTAAACTGCGGGGGGCCTACAACAAAATGGCCCAATTGCCCCCAGATCTACTCCAGCAAGGGGTGATCGCGGCGTCCGCTGGCAACCACGCTCAGGGCGTTGCTTTAGGTGCTAGGCAGTTAGGGACGACGGCCTTGATCGTCATGCCCGTCACCACTCCCAATGTCAAAGTCGAGGCGGTAAAATCTCGCGGTGGCCAGGTGATTCTTCACGGCGATACCTACGACGACGCCTATGCCCATGCTTGCCAACTATCGGCCGAAAAGGGTCTCACGTTTATTCATCCCTTTGATGACCCAGATGTCATCGCGGGACAAGGCACCATTGGCATGGAAATTTTGCGGCAATATCAACAGCCGATTCATGCCATTTTTGTTGCTATTGGCGGCGGTGGGCTGATCTCAGGGATTGCAGCTTATATCAAACGCCTACGACCAGAGATTCGGATTGTTGGGGTAGAACCTACGGATGCGGCTGCTATGCATCAGTCTTTACTGATGGGGAAACGGGTTCGCCTGTCCCATGTAGGCTTATTTGCCGATGGGGTCGCAGTTCGAGAAGTCGGAGAAGAAACCTTTCGTCTGTGTCAGCAATACGTGGATGAGATTGTCTTAGTCAACACCGATGACACTTGTGCCGCCATTAAGGATGTCTTTGAGGATACCCGTTCCATCCTAGAACCAGCCGGAGCCTTGGCCATTGCCGGGGCCAAAGCCTACATTGAACGAGAACAGCTCCAAGATCAGACTCTGATTGCCTTGGCTTGTGGGGCCAATATGAACTTCGATCGCTTGCGCTTTGTGGCTGAACGAGCCGAGTTAGGCGAACGACGAGAAGCCATTTTTGCCGTGACGATCCCTGAGGAGCGGGGGAGCTTTCGTAAATTTTGCGCTTGTTTAGGCAACCATAACCTGACCGAATTCAACTACCGGATTGCCCATAAGCAGGAAGCACATATGTTTGTGGGGGTACAAATCCAGAATCGAGCGGATGCAGCTCAGATCATTCAAACCTTTGAGCAGCATGGATTCAAAACCTTAGATTTGACCGATGATGAATTAGCAAAACTGCACCTGCGCCATATGGTGGGTGGTCGATCGCCCTTAGCGGGCAATGAGCTGCTCTATCGGTTTGAGTTTCCCGAACGTCCCGGTGCACTAACTAAGTTTTTAAGCTGTATGAGCCCGGATTGGAACATTAGCCTCTTTCATTATCGTAATAATGGCGCTGATTATGGACGGATTGTGGTAGGTACCCAAGTACCACCCGCCGAAATGAATGAATGGCAATCCTTCCTCGATACTTTGGGATATCCCTATTCCGATGAAAGTCAAAACCCTGCTTATAAGCTGTTCTTGGGATAAACGATGATTACAGGCTTCCTCGTGTTGCTGCTCTACGAGTTGTTGGGCGAAGTATTGGTGCTGCTGCTCAAGTTACCGATACCTGGGCCAGTCGTGGGTATGCTATTGCTGTTGCTAACCTTAATGCTACTAAAGAAGGTCCCGGCAGAGGTAGACAAGACCGCCACAACGTTACTCAGTCATTTATCTTTGTTGTTTGTCCCTGCTGGGGTAGGCGTCATGGTCCATTTCCAACGCATTCGCAGTGAAGGATTGGCGATTCTAGTAGCATTGCTAGTTAGCACAGTCGTAACCCTGGTTGTGACCGCTTGGACAATGCAAGTCAGCCGTTACTGGTTGACTCACCGAGGCCGATCCGATGCCCCATCCTAATCTCACGGAAATTTGGGTTTACTTAGCCGCATCCCCTCTGCTGGGACTGAGTATTACCTTAGCAGCCTACCAAGTGGCCTATGGTATTTACCAGTGGGGTAAGGCAAATCCTTTGCTGAATCCAGTCGCGATCGCAGTGGGTTTGTTGATTGCCCTATTGTCAGCGACCCATACCTCTTACTTCACCTATTTCGAAGGCGCCCAGTTTGTCCACTTTTTGTTGGGACCTGCAACGGTGGCTTTGGCGATTCCACTGTATAAGCAATTGAACAAATTGCGACGGCTGTGGTTACCTGTGATCTTGGCTTTAATTGTGGGGATTAGCAGTGCGGCGTTGAGTGCGATCGCAACCGCAGCCTTGCTGGGTGCCACACCTCAAACCCTATTATCCCTGGCGCCTAAATCTGTAACCGCTCCCGTGGCTATGGGGATTACCGAAAAAGTGGGTGGTTTACCTTCCCTGACGGCAGTGTTAGTAGTGATGACCGGAATTGTGGGGGCCACCATTGGTACTCGCGTGTTTAGCTGGCTCGGTATTCGCGATGATAGTATTCGTGGCATTGCCTTGGGGATTACTTCTCACGGCATTGGCACAGCTCGTGCCTTTCAAGTCAGTGCAGAGATGGGGGCTTTTTCCGGTTTAGGCATGGCATTATCAGCGTTTGTATCAGCGGCACTATTGCCTTGGCTATTACGAATGCTCAACTTGGTCGCCTAACCCAAAAGTTTTGCGCTTGGCATGTTGGGTACCAAGATTCAAAGTGTCAACCCAACCATGACCCTCTGCCAACGGAGCTGGGGTGAGAGCAAACTGCATTCATAAACAAAATTTATGTGCGGCGACACTGAAGACGTAAAGTTTTATTTATTAACTTTTGTGTCCATTGTTACATTACTATAGAAGTGTGAGGAAAGTTACATTTGCCGACTGCACAACTGGGAACGCGCAGTTTGGTTTCCTCGAAATGAGATACAACGTGACTGATTTTGTCCGAGCTAGCTGAGTGAAAGCTAGCTTTTTTTATAAACTGATTTGGGAGACTCCTACTGAAGCTTTTTGGTCAGCATCTTCAGACCTCGGGCATACTGTGGATCCGATTGCGGGGGAAGAATTTGACCCGGTTGAGGCTTGAACGGCTTACCTTCAGAACCTTTGACCACAGCATCGGGCTTAATCCCAAGCTGATGAATACTTTTGCCCTTGGGCGTGTAGTACTTGGCAATGGTAACAACCAAGCCGGAGCCATCTTCTAGACTTTTTAGCACTTGCACCACCCCCTTGCCAAAGGTTGGTGTACCCACAAGCTGGGCACGTTTATGGTCCTGCAACGCCGCTGCCAAGACTTCACTAGCACTCGCAGATTTTTCATCCACGAGAATCACGAGGGGTTTGCGAGTTAAGACTGGCCCGTGGGCTATGAATTTCTGGGGTTTCCCTTTTTCATCAACACTAGAGATGAGACGATCTTTGCCGATCCACATCCGGGCAATATCAATACTGGCTTCAAAGACCCCACCGGGGTTTTGACGCAAATCTAAGATATATCCGCGGACGCTGCGTTTTTCTAGGTCTGTCAAAGCAGCCTTCATGGCTTTGGCCGATTTGGTGGTGAACACTGGCATCCGAATATAACCAATATCACCCGCATCCGTAGTTTGGACTTCGTACACTAGGGGATTGATATCAATTTGTTCACGAACGAGCTGGTGTCGAGCAAACGCTTGGTCTCTACGGATTTGAACATCGACTTTACTGCCGATAGGTCCGATGATGTATTCGCTGGCTTGGCGAGGATCAATGTCTGAGGTCGGGGTGCCATTGATGCTAGCCACAATATCCTGGGGTTGAATACCCACTTCAGCAGCAGGAGACCCTTTAACGGTTTCAACAACAACCCATTCCTTGGTAAGGGGATCAAGGGACACGGTTACCCCCACACCAATAAAACCACCGGAGACATTATCCACGAGATCCTTGATACCTTCGGGGGGTAAGAACCGGGTGTAAGGATCTTGGAGCTGCTTCAGCATCTGATTAACTGCGGCGTAAGCCTGCTCCTTGGACGTATAGGGTTGGCTCAAGTACTGTTGACGGACTGCTTGCCAATCCTGTTTGTTAAAGGTGCGGTCCACATATTCCTGCTGCACAATTTGCCAAGCTTCATCCACCAAGGCTTTGTGGCTGTTCTCTAGTTTGGCGTTTGCGGGAGATAAAGACAGGATGACTGCGGCGATCGCACCCCCAATCGCCGTCATCTGAAACACTTGCAAACGAACCATAGACATGAGCAGACCTATCACTGGGGTAATCACTGGCAACCGAGAGCATCACTGGGGTCATGCTCCAACAACCTGACAAGACGATAGTTAGGGGGCTAAAGGTCCCTTACGCCAGCGGGTTTTCTCATACCAACTCGCGACTTCTGGCATCCACTGCTGAAACTGAGTGAACATCAGCTCTGTCATCACGCGGGTTTCCATCTGCACATCGTACTTACCCCGAATATCCAGCAGATGCATCAACGAGCGGGCGTTAGCACTCATCACCCAATGTTGGCGAACATCGAAGGGAATGAGGCCCCGAGCATGTTCCTCTGCCAGCCCTTGCTGAATCCGGTCGGCATACCGCTGGCACGCTTGTTGGCACCAGTCTAAGTCTTGCTGCCGCTGTTCCTGGGTATACTCATACTTTTTGCCTTGGCGATCGCTGTAGGTGCCTACAGGCCGTAAGTAAAAAACATCTTCCAGATCTTGTTGACCAGAAACCACATCCAAGATTCGTTTTCCGGTATAACGAAAAGAGTTATGGACTACCATCCCATTAGCAACAAAGTTGTGCCACGGCCCTGCTACCTCTAAGTCATAGGTATGCATTTCACCTAAATATTCAACATTAGTCACTTTCACAGGATGAGAAATCAAGGCTTTGGGTTTGGCTTCCCACTCTATAAGATCAGTATTAGGCTGAAAACCCTGGGCAAACTCTGCCTCTAAATGATGCTGATGGATATATTCATGGCAGGTCTGGCAAAGACTCACTAAATTGTTAAATTCATAGGCCTGATCATGATTGGCAAAGACTGGAATCAGATGGTGAGCTTGGAGTTTCCCGCCTCGACTACCACATTGTTGGCAAGTAAAGTTGAACTTCTTGTGTACCTGCGGCGCAGATTGTCTGGTCCACGCTCCAACTAAATCCCGCTCACTTACAGTTCCCCCCTTCCAGAAATTAGACTCTTTCCCTCGGCGAGTGAATTTGCGAGCGTTGTCAGCTCTTTTTTGACGACTTTCTTCAGAAAGGTGCAGGCGATAACCTCCATTATTCTTATTCCATGGATTACGGGTTCCAGTAAGGCGCTTGTTTAGAGTTAAACTATAGGCATATACCCATTTTTTGATTGTCTCAATAGAACAATTTGCCAGTTGAGCTATTTCATCGACTGTTCGTCCAGCCTGTAAATGTGATATCAACCACTCCTGGTTTCGGTATAGAGCTTGAGGTCGGGCATTCCAGGGCTGATGACCTGGAAGAAAGCGAGTCTCCTGGGTTGGTAGAGATAGGTGATAAGCTTTCGCCCAAGCTCTAACGGACTGCACAGAACAATGCGAAAGATTAGCAATTTCTCGTGCAGAATACCCCTGATCAATTTTCGCTTGCAACCAATCCTGATTTCGATAGAGACCATTACCCGCAGCAGTCATACCGTTACACATCACCCAGCAGGTACGCTTGAGCTGCTTAACCTGATAATCATCTGCTGTTTCTAGACCGACAGCATCACCCATGGTTTGCCATCCTTCGGTCGTAAAGAGGCGATGGTTTGTGGTGCAGTCCAGTGTTGCACCATTCTCCAGCGTCACCCGATAGACAGGCTGTAAACCACGACTCATGACATCTTGGATATAGCCCATCTCAAAGCGCCCAGTAGCTTCATTGAGCACCCTCAATCTCATTTTGCGCAGTCGCTGTTTGCAATCTCGGCGATATTGTCCTGGCGCTTCTCCTTTTCGTCCCTGGGCATACCGTTCTCTAATAGCCCGTTCTCCATTCGTCCATAAATCGTATAGGTCTGAAATTTTACGCTTGTGTTTCCTGCTGGTATGGCCTTTTCGATTAACAAAGGTAATTTCGGTATTCCCTGCTAAGCACTGGACATCGAAAGAAACATTCCGATGCGTTCGCATTTGTTGCATAGTGCTATGGGGAAAATAGCCAAAATTAAGCACAATTTGAGGATGTTCCAGGGGACCATAATGGCCGCGATTGCCCTGCAGGAGATTCCGAATCACTAGCTCCCCACATTTCGACTCTTCCGGCCACTGATCACGATCAGTCCACACGAGCTGTTCAGCATAGTCCTGATGCATGGCAGCATAGATAATTTGTTGGGGATTAGAGGTTTGGGAAATGACCTCTACCATAAACCGTTCATCCATCATTTAGCGTGATTTCCCGTAAACTCACCCAAAGTCAATTATGTTAGATGACTTTGGTTAGACGTTGATGCAGTGTCATCTTAAGTCCAGAGGCAATCCAGAGACAATTTTTTTCTGAGGTCTGTGCAGACATGGACAAGAACCGTTTCCTTCGATAGCTCGGCTCTGGAGATTGGCAAGCAAGAGTACGTTGGCGGTGACAATGTCATTCTCGTCTCATATCAACGGCAAAGACTGGCAAAAAAGGGCCTTGTTAAATCTCAAGGATGGCCTTTGTGCAACTAGGTACTTCGTGATATTGATGCCCAAACCCTATCGCAAGGTAGACATCCCTTCTAATCCTTCGGCAATAGCGTTCTGGATAGAAGGTTCAGATTCTTCCTGCAAGAGCAACTGTAGATACTCTCTCAGCTCTTGGACTCGACTACCATCGCTAGGTGTAGAGGCGACAAACTGATTAATTTGCCGGACGGCAATCAGTCGCTTCAAAGGATCAAGCGCAGTCAAATTATGGATTGAAAACTCTAATTGAGTCGGGGTGAGCCGCTGTTTATTTTGCTGAAACATCTGCCAGAGAAATAACCCCAGAACAGTCAATAACCCCAACCCTTGCAACAAAATGGCAAACGCTAACCAAAAGCTGCTGGTATCTTGCCAGATCAGCAAGGTCGTATAACTGGCCACCATAGCAAGCAGACCACAGCCCACAGAAAGTAATGTAGTGCTATAAGGCCCTGAGACTCTTTTGACAATTGCCTGCCACGGGATAGGGCCGTGACGATGAAGTCGCTGAACCAGTAGGGCCGTTCCTAATCCAATCGATAAGGCCAGTAATAGTACTCCGTTCCATACCATCAAGAGCATACCAGCTAAGGCAAATAGCCATACCCCCCAACCTTGGTGTTTAAAGCTATGCAGGCTATTTTTGCCTAACTGTTGTAGCCGATGCATGACATTTGCTGTCAGATCGGTCAATAGTGTATGCCTAATCGGCGAAATAGCATGATTTGCAAACCAGTGCCAAACCGTCTGCGGAAAAGATGAAACCTTGGTCATAGAGCTGACCTAATCTTGGTGATAGTGATAACAGAACCGTAGGGAAAAGGCAATCTAAAACACCGTCCCTTTACGAGTTTAACTTACCACTTACCATAGCTACGACGTAGCTTCCAGTTGTCGATGCTATACCGACCTGGCCCGGTTTGGGCTAAGAGGGCAAGCCCTCCAATTAATCCCAAATTTTTCAAAAACTGGATTTGCTCCATGGAATCGGCAAGATTGAAGTGAAACAGCAGCGTAGTGGGAACCAGGAAAACAATGAGAGCGATCGCACCCCAACGGGCCTTCAAACCCAACAATACCGACAGGCCACCCCCGAGTAGTAAAACAATTGCGCCGATGGCCATCGCCATGGCCAGACTAGAGGGCAAACCTTTGCTGGTGATAGCTTGTTGGATGCCTGCAAAATCGAAACAATGCGCAATCCCAGAACGGATAAAAATAGCCGATAAGAACCCTCGGGCAAAGATAGGCAATAGCCGATCAATCATGGCTGGTCCCTCACTTGTCGGTGACTCACTATAACCTTATGCAAAATCTTGTATTCGTCAACTCCATCATTTTGATGTGTTGTTTAAGGGTTGCCCTTCGCAAAACTATAATGGGGAGTGAATCAATCGCTTGAGCTTGCCTGTGACGCCTCCTGACTTAAAAACAGCAGACCCGAAGGTCCAACCCGATCCAATCCTAAAGGATGAAGTAGATGATCGCGGACTCAATGATACTGAAATGTCGCTGTTCGACCATTTAGAGGAACTGCGGCAACGGATTTTTTATGCTTTGATTGCGGTGGCGATCGCCATTATCGGTTGCTTCTTCAAGGTGAATTGGATCGTCAAGATTCTAGAACGTCCTGCACAGGACGTTAAATTCCTGCAATTGGCCCCTGGAGAGTATTTTTTTGTTTCTCTAAAAGTGGCAGCCTACAGCGGCATCCTAGTAGCTAGCCCGTTTATTCTGTACCAAATTATTCAATTTGTTTTACCCGGCTTAACCCGTTCCGAGCGGCGGCTGATCGGTCCCATCGTTTTAGGGTCGTCCGTCCTGTTTTTTGTGGGCATTCTGTTTGCCTATGGGGCGTTGATTCCGGCGGCTCTTAACTTCTTTATTCAATATGGGGCCGATGTGGTCGAGCAGCTCTGGTCGATTGATCGGTACTTTGAGTTTGTCTTGCTATTGCTATTTAGCACGGGAATTGCTTTTCAAATTCCAGTCATTCAGTTATTGCTAGGGTTGACGGGCATTGTGTCCAGCCGTCAAATGCTATCAGGATGGCGCTATGTCATCCTTGGCGCTGCGATTTTGGGCGCAGTACTCACTCCTTCTACGGATCCACTGACGCAAAGCCTTCTAGGAGGAGCTGTTGTGGGTCTTTATTTTGGGGGCATTGGTCTAGTTATCTTGACCGGACACTAGTCCCATCCCTTAAAAGTTTTCCAGCAGCCATTCTGAATTGCGGCCGCCTAATGCTAAAGGAATACTAACCGCTTTGCCCAAACGCGGACGTTGCCTGGTGTCCTGAATATAGTCTTGGACTTGCTGTGCGGCATCCCAGCCTTGAATATAGGTGGCCACAGCACTCAGGTGTTCAAAATAATCGGGTGCCGACATGGGGAAAGAGGCTTGCTCCAAGTAACGCCACATCACCTGCACAAAAATCTTGCCTTGGGTCCGACGCAATTGAATATCGTACGACCGTCCCCATTTATCGATCAGGAGTTGATGCAGTTCTTCACCCGTCATTGCAATTGAGCCCTGTCCCGTGGTGTGCAGTCTCTATTTTGTCGTGTCTAGCGAGTAAGAAGCAAGCTTGTCATTCGCACTCAATTCCCAAGATAGGCCGCAACGAATTTACATTTCGTATGAAATTGAGGCTCATCAAGTGTGATAATAATGTCAAGAAATGTTATGACACCTGATGGTGATTTGCACTATGCCGCTCACTCGGTCATCTCTCAAAAGATGAGTTTAGAGTCAGGAATTATTTATTCCGAGCATGGGCATTTCTACATAGGGTCTGGCTTTAGTGCTATACATCCATTACCTCAGTAACATCACCGTAAATAACATCACTGTAAATCATGGCTCAAGTCTCTGGATCTTCTGACGTGCCCGATATGGGGCGTCGTCAATTTATGAATTTGCTGACCTTTGGTGCTATCACTGGCACAGCACTAGGGGGGCTATACCCAGTCGTAAAATATTTTATTCCGCCTGCCAGTGGTGGCAGTGGTGGCGGGCTTAATGCCAAAGATGCATTAGGCAACGATGTTGTCGTCAGTGAGTTTTTGGCAGAACATAGCCCTGGTGATCGCACCTTAACCCAAGGGTTCAAAGGAGATCCAACCTACGTTGTCGTGACGGAAGACAAAGCCATTGCAGACTATGGCTTGAATGCCGTCTGTACCCACCTAGGCTGCGTTGTACCTTGGAATGCTGGCCAGAACAAATATATTTGCCCTTGTCATGGCTCGCAGTACGACTCTACTGGCAAAGTGGTTCGGGGTCCCGCTCCGCTCTCCCTAGCCCTTGTCCATGCCGATGATGTGGATGGCAAACTCGTATTCACGACTTGGACAGAAACAGATTTTCGCACAGACAAAGATCCTTGGTGGACCTAGTTTCTTGCGGATATTCTAGCCATTTAACCCTTCTGTCCCTTCAAATCTTGTCAGGTTTATATCGATAGACTAATGAAGCAAAGCCTTTTATCCGTCTTGACGAAAAAGAGTCTCCGCCTCCTGGCTGCGCTCTTCCTAGTCGTCACAAGCGCCTTTTCTTTACCCCAAGCTGCTCAGGCTTTTCCGATCTATGCTCAGCAAGCTTACGATAGTCCCAGAGAAGCGAATGGTCGCATTGTTTGTGCGAACTGTCACCTTGCGGAAAAGCTAACCCAAGTTGAAGTTCCTCAAGCTGTGTTACCGGACAGCGTCTTTGAGGCCGTCATCAAAATTCCCTACGACACCAACGCTCAACAACTGTTAGGCAGTGGTGATGCAGGTCCCCTCAATGTTGGAGCCGTGCTGATGCTCCCTGATGGGTTCAAGCTTGCTCCCGAAGATCGTATTCCTGAAAAAATGCAGGAAGAGATCGCTGGCGTCAATTTCCAGAAATATAAGCCTGATACCGACAACATTATTGTTGTTGGTCCTCTGCCAGGTGATCAGCATCAGGAAATTGTCTTCCCTGTGCTCTCTCCTGATCCAGCAACGGATAAGAACATTCACTTCGGTAAATATTCTGTCCATGCTGGAGGCAACCGGGGTCGGGGTCAAATTTACCCGACGGGTGATAAGACGAATGTCAATGCGATCGCTGCTTCGGCTGCGGGACAAATCAGCGGCATTAGCGAAACCAATGGAAGCTACGCGGTTACTATTACCAAGAAAGATGGTGGCACCGTTACTGAAACGATTCCGGCTGGTCTAGAAATGGTGGTTTCGGAGGGACAAGAAGTCTCCGAAGGTACTGCCCTCAGTTCTGACCCGAATGTGGGTGGTTTTGGTCAGAAAGACACTGAGATCGTTTTGCAAAATGCAACTCGAATTAAGTGGTTGATTGCTTTCGTTTCCGCTATTATGATCTCTCAGACCATGCTGGTTCTGAAGAAGAAGCAGGTCGAGAAAGTACAAGCTGCGGAAATGAATTTCTAGGTCTGGTCTCTCACTCGTCCAAAGATCTATATTTTTCAAAAAAGCAGGATTCCCTTCAGTATAGGGGTCCTGCTTTTTTAATGTCTCTCTCTGCTAGGGGCATATTTCAACAGCATGTCTTTACCACGAGTTTTAAATCTACAATACCCTTCGAACGCGATCGCGCTGATCCTACCTTGGCGATCCTGTCTCTATAAGGACAAACACTTTGCCCAGTCAAATTTCGGACTCTTTTAATCCCATCCTTTCGCAAGCGATCGCAGACTGGATTAGCAACCAGCCTGATCAAAGCATCACGTTTGCTGAGTTTATGCAGCGGGTATTGTACGACCCTGAACAAGGCTACTACGCCACCAACCAAGCTCAAATCGGGGTTGCTGGCGATTTCTTTACCTCTCCCCACTTAGGCCCTGACTTTGGAGAACTGCTGGCTGAGCAATTCCTAGAAATGTGGACACTCATGGGAAAACCCAGTTCCTTTACTTTGGTAGAAATGGGAGCCGGCCAAGGGTTAGTGGCTGCTGACATTCTCAAATACTTGGCAAGACGGCAAGCGGGCAAGGCGGATCAGTACTCAGGCTTTTGGGCAGCCTTACAGTACATCATTGTAGAGAAAGCAGAAGGCTTGATTGCTGAACAGCAACGGTTGCTGCAACCCTTTCAGTTTGCACCTCATAAACTGCAATGGTCGAGTTTAGAGCAGCTTCCTGACGCAGGCATCGTCGGCTGTATATTCTCAAATGAATTGGTCGATGCGTTACCTGTACACCAATTTGTGGTGACTGAGGGAACGTTACAAGAAGTCTTTGTGGTCGTCAACCCTACGGACCATTCATTTACAGAACGATTGGCTCCCCCTTCTACCCCACGTTTGGCTGAGTATTTGGCTTGGCTAGAGATTGATATTAGCTCGGGCTATACCGATGGCTACCGCAGCGAAATCAACCTAGCCGCATTGGATTGGCTGGCAGCGGTGGCCCAAAAATTACAGCGCGGATATGTGCTCACCATTGATTATGGGTATTTGGCGGCACACTACTACAGTCCCCAGCGACCACAAGGAACGTTACAGTGCTTCCGTCGCCACGGTGCCCATCAAGACCCCTATGCTTATTTGGGGCGACAAGATATTACGGCTCATGCCAACTTTACAGCGTTGGAGAAACATGGGCTGACTCAGGGACTTACGAAGGTGGGTTATACCCAACAAGGCTTGTTTTTAATGGCCCTAGGGCTAGGAGATCGGTTAGTTACGAACAATGCCACTCGTGATTTAACCCAACTCAATCAGGTGATTCGCCGTCGGGAAGCCCTCCAATCTCTGATTAGTCCTCTAGGGCTAGGTGGATTCCAGGTCCTTATTCAAGGCAAAGGATTGACTGAGAGCGAACAAAGCCATGTTCTCAAGGGATTACAAACGCCTAGTTTCTAGAAATGCGCTATTGATATTTGGGGTAGGCCAACCCCAGCCCCTATGGGCGCCAGCCTGGCAGTAGGATAGATAGCTGCCAGACCAACGAGATAGCAAACCCTTCTTGCACTGGGAGATCTCACATGCACTGAGATACTTGATTATTATCGGCATTCTCCCTGATCAACTGAGTGACGCCGTAGCCTAATATAAGTGATATTCATCACGGAAAGAATATAGCTTCTATGAAGTGGGGGGACTTAGCCACCCCAAACTCAGAAAAATCTATGGGCGATTCCTAAAACAATACGTTGAAGAGCCACATGGTCGTCCCACACAGGCAGTTCATCCTAGCTACCAAATCGTATGCTAGCTTGCGGTTGACGAAGCAAGATACTGCTGCATAATTTTGACCTGATTTTTATCAGGAGAGGCATAGTGATGCTGTTCTTTTACAAATGCGATCGCATCTTCCAATGAAAGCTCCTGTTTTTGAGCAACATACAAACAACAGACCGATGCAGAGCGGCCGACCCCAGCAAGACAATGCACATAGACCACATGGCCCTTACGCACCCAGCGATTCAGAATATCTATGGCTTGGGTAAATTGTTCTTCAGATGGCACCCCACCCGTAAATCCATCGGGAATGGGTACTCGCTGCCACAGAAAACCATGTTGAATATCCTCGGAGACGGGTTGCTCATCTTCTTCGTTTAAACAAAGAACGGCAGTAATTCCCTCGCGGCGCAGTTGGGATGCAGACGTTGTTTGGTGGGGATAGGAACCCACGGCAAGTTGATTCGGTATGATCCAGGAGAAGCGTTTGGGCATGGAAGATAGTATTTTGCCAAGGCGGAAAGAAAAAATAAAGCCGAGCCAGATCAAAGCTAACTCATATCTGAGTGACTTGACTTTAACGCGGTAAATTGATCATGACTCTTCACTCAATGGGTGGTAGAGGTCATCAATGTTTTATTGTGACCCATTGCGGGTTACAAATGCAGCATTTAGATCACAATTCATTCCTATACTGCCCATGACTGTAACGTCTCTTGCATCAAGTTCTAAATTTGCCTCCTTAGAAGCAGCCCTCAAACGCTTTTTCGGCTATGACCAGTTTCGCTTGGGCCAGCGAGGGGTGATCGAAGCGGCGTTACAGAAGCAAGATTTAATGGTGGTGATGCCCACAGGGGGCGGTAAATCTCTTTGTTTTCAACTGCCAGGGTTACTGCAACCCGGATTGACGGTGGTGGTCTCTCCATTGATTGCCCTGATGCAAGACCAGGTCACTACCCTAGAGGCCAATGACATTCCAGCAACGTTCTTGAATAGCAGCATTGATGCAGCGACAGCTCGGCAACGCATTGCCGAGATTTATTCTGGAAAAATTAAGCTGCTGTACGTAGCCCCAGAACGTTTGCTAAATGAGTCCTTTCTCGCTCTCCTCGATCAGGTCCATACCCAAGTTGGGCTAGCGGCTTTTGCTGTGGATGAAGCCCATTGTGTGTCTGAATGGGGGCATGATTTTCGACCCGAGTATCGGCGCTTGGCAGAAGTGCGGCAACGTTATGCTCAAGTTCCGGTTTATGCCCTCACGGCTACGGCTACGGAGCGGGTTCGTCAAGACATTATCCATCAACTGCAATTGCGACAACCTTATGTGCATGTTGCCAGTTTCAATCGGCCCAATCTATATTACGAAGTCCGACCTAAATCCCACCAAGCCTATGCCGATCTCTACCGCGAAATTCGTGAGCAGGGACAAGAATCAGGGATTGTCTATTGCTTAAGTCGGCGCGAAGTCAATGAACTATCAGCTCGCTTGCAAGCGGATGGCATTAGTGCTCTCCCCTACCATGCGGGTTTAAGCGATCGCGCTCGTACCCTCAATCAAGAACGCTTTATTCGAGATGATGTCCAGGTAATGGTGGCAACCGTTGCCTTTGGTATGGGAATTGATAAACCCGATGTTCGGTTTGTGATTCACCATAATTTACCTCGTAATATTGAAGGCTACTACCAAGAGGCAGGTCGCGCTGGTCGAGATGGGGAACCGTCTAAATGTGTACTCTTTTTTGGTACCAAGGACATTCACACTATTGAATGGCTAATCGAACGCAAAGTCGATCCCATCACAGGCAACCCTTTAGAAAATGAACAGCGCATTGCTCGCCAACAGTTACGCCAAGTCATCGACTATGCCGAGAGTACTGTTTGTCGGCGCACAGTACAGCTAGGGTATTTCGGAGAAAATTTTGAGGGAGACTGTGGTGGCTGTGATAATTGCTGCCACCCCAAACCTGTGGAAGATTGGACGATTCCAGCGCAGAAACTATTGTCCTGTGTGGCCCGGTGTCAAGAACGCTATGGCATGAGTTATATCATTGACGTTTTGCGCGGATCGCGAAATCAGAAAGTGCTACAACGTCGACATGACCAGCTCTCTACCTATGGAATTGGCAAAGACAAAACGGTGGATCAGTGGAGATTGCTAGGCCGAACGCTCTTGCATCAAGGGTTACTCTCTGAGACAACAGATGGGTATCCCGTCCTCAAGTTGAACGATCAAAGCTGGGCCGTCTTGCGACATCAGCGATCGGTTTATGTACCTGTCCCCGTTGCACCCGTTCAAGCCAAGCCCAGCGATGCACGTCGGGAAGAAGCAGAAGCCCTCTTTCAAAAATTACGCGCCTTGCGTAAGGATTTGGCTGACCAGCAATCTGTACCTCCTTACGTTATTTTTGCCGATTCGAGCCTAAAGCTAATGGCCCAGCAGCAACCCCAAACCTTAGCTGAGTTTGCCGAGATTTCTGGAGTGGGCAAGCGCAAACTAGAGCAATACGGTCAGCAATTTACAGCAGCGATTCGCACCCATCGCCAAGAGCAAGGACTCTCTGTGGTAGATGAAACGGTAGTGGCGCAGCAGGAAGAACAGTCTGGTCCCACCAGCATCAATCTATCTAACACGTTAATGGCCACCTTCCAGCTGTACCAGCAAGGAAAGACCCTAGCAGAAATTGCGACAGAGAGAGGCTTGAAGGTGCAGACAGTTGCGACCCATTTCGAAGATTTGATCGGCGCTGGATATGAAGTAGATGTAGATGAGCTGGTGGCAAGCGATACTCAGAGAGCAGCCTTTAGCGATCGCAAACAAGCTATCATCGAAGTCCTTGATCGTATCGGTCCCGTCTCTTTGACTAAGATTCGAGAAAAGCTGGGGAATACCTACACTTACGAAGAAATTAGATTGGTAAGAGCCTGGTGGCAGCGCCAGCATTAAACCCCTTCAACGCACTAGAACGGATATTACTAATCAAATTATTTAGTATTCGGTAGCGCTGAAATCGCAACAGCACCCCCCTCTATTGCCTGAATATGCAAATTGTAGCCTCGCAACAATCGCATTCCAATCAATGGAACTGTCTCGGACGCGTTGATGTAGACCTCGCGATATTGCCCATCCCAAATCACATCTGCAATATAAACCTCGAAAATGCAGGAAGTCCCATCACCTAATGTCGCAATATCACGACCTTTCCACATCAGACGCAAAGCTGAAATAATATCGGATGGTAAGGTCAGAAAACCAGAAAATCCCGTATCAATAACGGCATCAACCAGTTGTGTAGCTGTATCATTCTTAATGACAATTGGTAGTGTTGCCTCACAATTTTGATTAACAATGCCTTGCATCATTGCATTGTTCTCAAACTCCGAGCGCCAAAATGATCAACGGCTGGATGTCCAATGCAAACAAACCATGTCTGAGCATCTGGCAATCGCGTCAAGAGTTGTTTTGATGCTCCCAACAAGTCATCTGCGATCTCAAAAGCCCCTGTTTCAATATCGATGGCGACAATTTTACCAGGGTTGTTTTCCTTGACTTGAGATTGTATCTGGGCGTAAATCTGATCACCTCGTCGGGCAAATTCTTCTTTGCTATAGCGGGGTTGCTGGACTGCCATAGACTTGTCCTCGTATCGCTTGGCCTTTTCATCCTAACTCGGTAGGTCGGTCGTTACTCAAACCATCTTTAAGCAAAACAAAGACAAAGCTTTTGAAAACGGGAGTGCGCTTCAGAAGTTTGAGGGTGGTCTAGTGTGAGTTAATCTCAAGCTCGTTGCAATCAGATTATTAGGATGGATCAGATTACCAAAAATATTAGACTTTTAGGTCAAGAATTTCTCTAACTTGCCTTTGAAATGCACTAAGACCTCCATTTTTATCCCAATACTTCTGAAATGTAGGCAATTCTGTTAGATTCATTACATTGCCACTACGATATCGAACTGGATAATTGAATATCTGCTCTGCTTTGTTTGAGACAGGAAGAGTGTCCCAGTCAATCACCCACAGTACCTCAACAAGCCTATAAATACTGAAGTCTCCTCTCCGGGATTCATATTCTAGCTCGTTATCAAGAACCTTAATTAGGTGAGTAACATAGCCTTTTTGACGGAGTAAAATTAAATCTCCTAGCTCAGGCTTATTGGCATTTACCTTATTATTCTTCCAATTCAGATGAAACTCATCACGAAACCTAAATTGTTCATAAGCCCATTTCTCTTCACCCTGATGGACTATATTCTTAGTCCAGAATAAACGTTGTAAGTTCATTTCAACCTATACTTTAAGAGTCTAAATATCAAAGAAGTACCGAATAGCACCTGTGTTTGGATCATTGCCTATTTGTGCATATCCAGCATTTTCTGCTTCTTGGAGCAATTTCTTGACGTCTTCAGGTGCCAATTCAGTCTGCATAGCTGCTTGGGCAGTAGATAGTTGACCACCTTGTTTTTGAGCCGCTTCGAGCAATTTTTGCATTGGAGTTTTGCTAGATGTTGCTTCAGTCTTTAATGCGTCAAGATTTTTGAGTTGAGGAATATCACCAATATTGAGAGTGACTGATTGATTGACATTAGGTGTCGAATTTCCATGCAAACTTTTAAGGTAAAGGTTTCGCTTTTCAACCATGTCAGGGACAAGCAACAAGTCAATCACTTGACCAATACCAAAGATACCAAAGGTAAAAAGGTAGATATAGCAATTGCCACTTTTTGCAAGACAGGCAAATGTCGAGAATCAAGCTATTGTAGCTAGCACTCTTGTCTTTGATAGAATGGCGACTGCTATAATTCCAAGTCCAGCATTTCCGGTATAAAACCGTTGACCACCGCAGATACCAAAAAGACATAGACACCAAGCAACATAAGCACTGCCTGAGTTTATTTGCTGCCCCGAATTTACTTGCTGCATTTTAAAAGATTGCATAGCTATTTCTCACTCTCCAGCAATTTACTTTTACTTAGAGTGCCCAAACCTCAACTCAAAGTCATACTATAAATGGCTTAGAAGTGATTTAGACAGTCTAGACTCCTCTCCTGTCCAGCAATTTAATAGCTTCTTATACCAATTTTGCGTGAGGATGAACTGTTTGACTCAATTGATCGACCCATTTTCAATGCTTTCGAAGATCTATGACAGGTCATTTGGCTAGGTAATTGGTATTAGATACTGACAACCTTGAAGACCAAAAACACAAAGAATCTCCAAGTTCTCAGTCCAAGTGAAAAAGTTGGGAAGTTTTGAGGCATCAGCCATCTGTTTACGTGTCTGAACCCGTTTCTCTGGGTTTGAGTTGACAGGGGACGTCCCTTTAATGGAACCTGAAGATGAGCTCCCGATTTAATTCCCCAAGAGTAGAACACTGTTATGCCGCCGTATTGGCCCCGAGAACCCGATCGCAAAAACGATACCGCCTTTCGTCGCTTTGGCGATCGCATCAACTTAGCCTTCAATATTGCCATCTACAGCACTGTGATCACCGCATTGTGGTTTTTCCTGTTGCTACAATCCCGAGATTGGCCTTGGCTTAAAGGATTAACGTTAGGTTGGCTAGGGATTATTGTTCTTCAAGGCATTTATGTTTTAGCAATTGCTGACTACAGCGATGCAGATGATGTCAAACCTATCTTCAAAAAAGATAAAGACAAAGTTGCTGAAGACTCACCTGACTCTTCAAAACAGTAAGTGGGGTTCTTTTGGACTTATGGGCCAACTACCGATGATCCGGTAGGGTGAGAAAATTGGTCGCTGGCTAAGCGGCTGCATCACCCACAATGGATAAAACTTGAGCTAAGTGCTCAATCGGTCGAGGGCTGCATCCAAAATGCTGTGTTGGTGATTTGTACTCGAACTGCCCATTTCAATCGCTAGGGATAATCCTAACAACGTAATCGCGGGTGAAAAGCGCTGCGTATCACAGAGATTCATTGTTAGAAAAGGGCAACAGAATAACGCTAACTTCAATTCTTGTCGCCAAGTCTCCGGCAGTTGCTGCATTTCTTGCAGATGTGAGATCAATGGCTGCAGCACATACTTTAACTTCGACTCCAAAAAGCCTAGGCGCAAGGCCGAGGGTTTGAAGTCATGATCAACCTGAATGCAATCTGCTGATATCTCCATCTGGATAGAGAGTTCCTGAGCAATCTCTTGCGGAAAATAGAGCCAAATCGCAAACACATTATGAAAAATGGGCTTCGTTAGATCAAGAAAGGGAGAATGACGTCCTGCAAAGGCTGGATCAAAATAGATCAGAGTTTCAGTGGCTTCATCAACAAATACATTGCCATTATGGGCATCTCCGTGGCCAACGACTGAAGGTGTCCCTTGTCGAACTGGATCAAGTTGCTGACTAGCGATTCGAATCAAATCTGCCAAAGTATCTTGATAGGTAATACCGTTAATTTTCCAGGTGAGCTGGGCAAGTTGATCAAAGTTAAAGATTTGCCCTGGCAGATGAACCGCTTTGCTGGCATAAAACTCTTGATATCGTCCACCAACGAGTCGATGGACAAAAAGTTGATGAATAGGAACTTGGGCATGATCCTTTGCAGAGAGAGGTTGGAGGGTTTGCTGATAAATCTCCCACAAGTCTTGATCTGCTTTCTCTTGTAAGGCCAAGATGCTTTCTGCGCCATCTCTTTGACCCGTTTCGATCTGACGGGAAACATCAAACAGCGATGGAAAGGCAAAGAATTCATACACCAGTAGTTGCTTACCCCATTCCGTGGAGCTAAAAATAGGCTGAATGATTGGATATCCAGCTTCTGCCATGATTGTGGAGTTGTAATACTCATGAATCAGGCTTTGGGGCTCGACGTGGGTTTTAAAAAACAGCTTGTCCCCTTCTACGGTATGCAAGAAACCATTGATGGAATTGAGAGATACTGCCGAGGGCCGCACCTGTACCTGTTCTACATTGAAGGGAAAGTTGGCATTCACAAAGTCTTTGAGCAGGGCATTCGCCGCTGCCTGATCAGAAAACTGTAATGTCTGAATCTGATACAGGAGTTGGTCTGACACAGTTACCCTCGGTGACGCTGTACCCTAAGGCAGCAGGTTCTTGCGCTCACGAATGGCCATGGCATGGGCGGGGAAGTCTTCGTGCTCTGCTAGGGTTTGAGCCGTATGGCCTAGCCGGGCAAATCCTTCCTGGGTGAGATAGCCAATGCCTGTTCGTTTCAGAAAGTCATATACAGACACTGCTGAGTAGGAACGGGCAAACCCCCCCGTGGGCAGAATGGCGTTAACGCCAATACAGTAGTTGGCTGTAGGAATGGGCGTATAGGGACCGAGTAAAATCTCTCCGGCGTTTTTGATTTTACCTAAAATACTCAAGGGATCTTGGACAAGGACTTCTAAGTGCTCAGGGGCATAGTCATTGAGGAAAGCAATCGATTCTTCCAAACTAGAGGTGAGAATAATGCCTCCATAGGAAGACAACCCTTTTTGGCAAAACTCCCGTCGCCAATCTGGTAATTGCTGCATGTATTCGTCAGCATGTTTAGCAGCAGCCTGGGCCAACTCTTCGCTATGGGTTACGAGTAAACCTGCTGAGTCGGGACCATGCTCAGCTTCAACGAGCAAATCTAGAGCAGCAATGCGGGGGTCCGTGGTTTCATCCGTGAGAATAATGGATTCGCTCGGTCCTGCGGGTAAGCCAACATCAACAGTGCCATAGAGTAACCGCTTGGCGGCAGACCCATAGACATTACAGGGACCCGTGATTTTATCGACTTTGGGGACGGTATCTGTGCCGAGGGCCATGGCTGCGATCGCCTGAATGCCACCCAATTTATACACATCTTTCACACCCGCCAATTCAGCCGCCACCAAAGAAGCAGGCTCCACAGTACCGTTTTTATCTGGTGGGGTACAAACAATTACGTTCTCAACGCCCGCCACCACCGCAGGCACACTCAGCATTAGCATCACCGAGGGAAAAGATCCTTTGCCCCGTGGAACGTACAAGCCTGCACTAGCAATGGGGGTTATTTTTTCCCCAGCAAAGACGCCGCCATCAATTTCAGCCAGTTGAAATTCTTCTGGCATCTGCCGTTCGTGGACTTCTTTGATGTTTCGATAAGCATGCTCAATCGCGGCCTTGATTTCAGGCTCGACTTGCTCGCGGGCAACAGCAAATTCGGCTTCGCTAACTTTGAGGTTCTCAGTTGTGGCGTCGGGAAAATCAAACTTACGCACATACTTGACCACACCCTGATCGCCTTGGGTGCGAATTTCGTCAATGACTTCTTTGGCGACAGCTAGCGCCTGTTCAATATCTAACTCGGCCCGTCGTTTGATGGAGGCGAGTTCCTCAGATGTCATCTCTGACAACCGGAGAATCCTGACCACGTGCTGTCTCCTTTAAATCAATAAGTCGACGACCGATGCATGTCGTCGAGCGGTGTGTAAGCATTACTAGCTTAGCTCAGAAGCGGGGTTAACAGAAGAATCGGGAGCACGCTCGTAAGTTCTAGGGATTTTAGGATTCAAAGTTAAGCATCTCTGCAACTGACCACGGGCAATCATCGGGGAAGCTAACCAATGGTAGTCCCGTTTCATCAGCCGCCGACCGCCGCGCCTGTTAGTAGCACCTGCAGAACTGTTCAGTCAAATATCTACTTAAACTCGGTGAATCATCCAGAATTAGTTGAATCTGGCGACGTTATTCTGTGATGGCATCCTGCCAGCTCTTTGAGGCTTTTTGGGGCTGATATTGAATCTTTAGCAAATGCATCAGTAATACTTCTAGCCGACGGGTGACTTCACGGCGATCGCGCTTGCCCAAGGACTCAATTTCCTCCGCAATATTTTCTATATCAATTTGGTCAAGGTGGCCTTCCCGCAGGAGTCTGGCCATTGTCTGTGTCCACTCCATGAAGTCGCGATCGTATAGCACTTGAGGCGTTCTAGGAGTCACTTGCGAATCAGTGGTTTGAGTCATGATAACTTTATGCTCCTAGGCATAGGCAATCGGTTCGCTGGGAGCGACTTCCAATTTATCAAACGGTTCTCAAAAAAAGGGGGTTGAGGTAGCCCCTCCCACTCTCTATCATAGAAGCTTTAAACTTCTCTTCAACTGATGGAGAAGTAGACGGGATGAGACCTGTAGAATACCTTCCCCAGCATGTCTTCCCAGGCTCTATGGGCTCTAGATCGGCGTTTTTCTACGCTACCTACCATCCTGCCATCGTTGCACCATCGTTACAATTCACCAAAGCCTTTACGTTTTTTCGTTTTTTTCTTCTTGCCCATACCACTACCGTGCCAACCTCCTGGGGTGGGCCGACCGCCACCCATCATTGGATTGCCACCTCCCGCGGGAGCCATTCCTGGCATTTGCCCTTGCCCCATCTGTTGCATCATGGATCGCATTCGCTGGAATTCAGTCACCAGCTTACTGACATCGTTTTGAGTATAGCCAGACCCCTTAGCAATGCGACGCCGCCGACCGGGAGAGTTAGACAACAATTGAGGATTCTTTTGTTCCTCCTTGGTCATAGAGTTGATCATCGCTTCCGTCTGCTTCAGCTTCGTTTCACCTTCTTGGAGCTGAGAGTTGGAAATTTTGTTCATACCTGGGATCAACTTCATGACCCCACCCAAAGACCCCATATTTTTGAGCAAGCGCATTTGCTTAAGAAAATCAGTGAAGTCAAACTGAGCTTCCATGATCTTCTTCTGCATTTTCTCCGCATCGGCGATATCAAACTCTTCTTGAGCTTTTTCCACCAAGGTGAGCACATCGCCCATACCCAAGATCCGCGATGCCATGCGGTCGGGGTAGAAGGGTTGCAGGGCTTCGACTTTTTCCCCAACTCCCACAAATTTAATCGGTTTTCCAGAAATTTGGCGGATGGATAGGGCGGCACCCCCGCGCGTATCTCCATCCATTTTGGTGAGGATCGCCCCGGTAATCCCAATCTCATCATGGAATGTCCGAGTTAGATTAGCGGCCTCCTGGCCGGTCATGGCATCGACGACCAGCAAAGTCTCATCGGGTTTGATCGCCTGTTTGATATTGGCCAGCTCAGCCATCATTTCCGGGTCAATTTGCAGACGACCTGCCGTATCTACAATCACCGTGTCGACATTTTGCTCTCTAGCGGCTGCTAAACCCTGGCGAGCAATTTCAACGGGGTTGGCATCAGCCCCCAACTCAAACACGGGCACATCAATTTGCTGACCCAGAGTCACCAGCTGATCAATCGCCGCGGGACGGTACACATCCGTCGCCACCAGCAAGGCAGTCTGCTCTTGCTTACGAAGATGCAGGGCTAACTTGGCGGTTGCCGTCGTTTTACCTGTTCCTTGCAAACCAGCCATGAGGATCACGGTCGGCGGCTTGTTGGCCTCAGCCAAGGGAGCATTGGTTGCCCCCATTACTTCTACTAGCTGATCATGAACAACTTTGATGAATTGCTGTTCTGGACTGACCCCTTTTAAGACTTCAGCCCCTTGAGCCGAGGTCCGGACGTCTTCGATGAATTCTTTGACAACCTGTAAATTAACATCCGCTTCCAGCAGGGCCCGCCGGACTTCTTTCAGCGCCTCCTGAATATTTGCTTCAGAGATCTTATCTTGACCTTTTAAGCTTTTCCAGGCAGATTCTAGCCGTTCTGACAGAGCATCAAACATAGCGGTTACCTCTTTCCAGATAATTATTGTGACATAGGAGCGGTAGACGCTGCTACTTAGAAGACAGGGTTGCCGAAGAAGGCGTTCTGACCACCGTTGATGCCGTTTTTTGTTCTAAGACCGACTGGTAATACCCTTGCAGTTGCCGGGTTGCCGCGGCCCATCCCCACCGTTCCGCTTCAGCTCGGGCATGGCATCGAATGGTTTCTCGCTCCTGAGCGTTGTTCAGCAAGCGTTGGGTGGCTTGAATGAAATCTTGATCATCACTGGGATTAAAGAGATAGCCATTGACACCATCTTCGACAATATCCGTAATGCCGCCAGACCGAGCTGCTACTACTGGACATCCGGCTGCCATCGCCTCTAGCAGCACTAAGCCCAGGGTTTCAGTGCGAGAAGGGAACATAAAACAGTCCGCAGAGGCAAAGGCAGATGCCAAGGTTTGCCCCGACATGTACCCCGCAAAATAGGTTTGAGTGCCTGCAAAATGTTTTTCTAGCCCTTGCCGATGGGGACCATCCCCTACTAGGGCCAGCCGCGCCTTGGGCATGGCGTTGAGGATCAGCTTAATCCGGTCAATCTCTTTCTCAGCCGACAACCGGCCAACGTACAACAATAACGGTGCATCTGGATGTCCCTGACTGAGAAGCATGCGCATCTCTGCCGAAGCAAGATCGGGCTGGAAGGTTTCGATATCGACGCCGCGTTGCCATAGGGCTAAACGTTCAATCCCTTGTTCGCCCAGTTCTTCCACCATGGCATTCGAGGTACAGAGGTTGAGTAGAGCTTGATTATGTCCTGCCTTCAGCAGTTCCCATAACACCCCTTCAAACATTCCCAGACCATAGTATTTCAAATAGTGAGGCAAATGAGTATGGTAGGACGCCACCAACGGAATCCGATGCACCTTGCTAAACAACAACCCTGCCAACCCCAGCACAGCAGGATTAACGATATGCACCAAATCAGGCTGAAACCGATTCAGGGCATCCCCAATAGAGGGACGCGGTAGGGCTAATTTAAGTTCAGGATAAAGCGGTAGGGGAAATGCAGAAACACCGTGAACTTGGGCTCCCTTGTACTCAGTAATTCCACCGTCAGGAGAAAAGACAATGACTTGATGCCCATCTTTTTGCAGATGAGCAACGGTATGACAGAGGCGGGTGACGATTCCATCTACCTTGGGTAGAAAGGTTTCAGTAAAGAAAGCAATTCGCATGGAGGCTGTTGCGTCGAAAGGAGTAGAGAAGTTTAAGGGCCTGGAGCAGGCTGTTCTATGGTCAAAGAGACAGATAGAGCCTTCTTCTCAAAGTACCAGGAAGTCGGATTGTTTAGAACTGCTTTCTGAGAGAACCGTTGCTAGAACCATCAATCAAATGACCGTAAGACCTTTCTATCAGGACCTTTAGGCTAGTAAACAAGCTATGATTTCATCCACTGCTGTGGGTAAAGCAGACGTTAAGACCTGGCTCCCTTCATCGGTCACCCACACATCATCTTCGATCCGAATCCCTCGAACATCTTGGAATTGGGCTAAGCGATCCCAATTGACGCAATCTTGGTACTGGTGACGCAACTGCGGATTGTTGAGGATTGCCGGAATCTGATAGAAGCCCGGTTCAATAGTGACCAGCATCTGGGGACGTAACGGACGGTCGAGACGGAGGTAGCATAATCCTTGGCGATCGCAACGCTGACGCCCCAACGCATACCCGGCTAGATCCCCCAAATCTTCCATATCATGGACATCCAACCCCAGTAGATGCCCAATCCCGTGGGGAAAGAACAAGGCATAGGCATCTCGCTCTACTAATTGTTCAGGATTGCCCTTAAGAATGCCCACATCGACCAACCCCGAGGCGATCGTCAATGCTGCCAAAAGATGCAAATCGCGGAATTCCACACCCGGCGCAACCTGATCAATGCAAGCATCATGGGCTGCTAGCACAATCTCATAAATATCGCGCTGGGAGGGCGTAAATTGGCCCGAGACAGGCCAAGTGCGGGTGACATCTGCTGCCCACCCCAAAGGCGTTTCTGCCCCAGCATCGACTAAAAGTAGGTCCCCAGGTTTGCAAGGGTTGACATAGCGATCATTGTGGAGAACCTCACCCTGCACCGTGACAATACTGGCGTAAGCAGTGGTGCATTGGTTGGCCATGATCACCGATTCAATTTCGGCACGAATTGCTGCTTCTGAGGATCGTTGCAGGGTAGCCTGCATGCCTTGGAGATGGGCATCTACCGTCACTTGAGCCGCCTGCTGGAGCTGGGCTTGGGCAAATGAATCGTGTTGCAGACGGAGTTGAACAATGGCTTGGGCCAGTTGATCGTCGCGACGGGTCTCTGCAGTCGATTCCTGTCGTCCGTCTGAGTTTATGGCACTCACAGGCCGACCTAACCAGTCAAGCTGCTGTTGGTGACTGGCAGGGGTGGGGGCAGGCAGCGTCGCTACTTCCCTGGCCCAAGCTGCTACTGCAGACAAAGGATAGTGTCTCTCCGCACCGATGAGAGTGGCTGTTTCAGCCCGACTCAAACTGGGACCGTGCCATAAAGCTGCTTCTGGAACAGGTTCATCCCCAAATAAAGTCAATTGACCGGACTCCAGACCAATCACTGCATTCTGGAGAGGCAGACCCGCAAAGTACAAAAAATGACTGCTGGCTCGAAAAGGCAAGAGGTTGGCAGCAAAATTACGAGCGATCGCAGTCCCTGACCACAAAAGGACCGGGCCTTCGATTAACTGGGCAAGCTGTTGGCGTCGGTGGCGTAAACAAGAGCAATCAACAGAGAACAGCACCCTTACCTCGTTTTAATATGGGGAAATTTACGAACTGTATTGCCAATATAAATAAAAGATAACCCAGCAATCAAAGCTCCTACCAACCATTTAATCGTTCTTTTGATCAGTTGAGTCGGTTGCTGGGCAGACCGATTGATTTGGGCTCGCAAATTTCCCTGATTGGCTTGGAGCTGAGCCAAAACACCCGATTTCACCTCTTCTTGATCTTGACCTTTGGCCAATTGAGGCTGAAATTGTTGCGCCCATTCTGCCACGTCGGCAGCGGGTGCTTCACTCAACCGCTGTTCCAGACTTTGAAGATCAGCAGCTTGCTGAACAAGGGTAGCACTGGCAGTCTGGTTTTGATCCCTCAAGCGCAAGCTATTAGAAATCCCCAACGGAATCATCAGGCAAAACAACATCCCTAAGACTATCGCTAAGGCGGGGATAACTTTGAAGCAGTATCGATCTAAAGACTGACGAAAACGACGTCCACCTGCTGCAATTAAGGTCAACCCAATTAAAGGCACAGGCGTGCGCTCGACCAAACGGCCAATCGTTTCTAGTTCCCAAGCTGGATCGAGGAGTTGAGGGGGCAAGACAATCGCCAAGGTATCAACCAAGGTCAACAGCAATAAGGCATAGCCTGTCAGCCGCAGCACAAAGGTCGCCAGCCATTGATTCTTACTAGGCGGCAGCAGGGCCGATGATCGGGCAGAGGCAGGGTTACTGTTTTCCATAAATTATCTCATGCTTACTCTAGACTAAGGATGGATATCAACGCTAAGCACCTTGTTTGGGGACCCGGCTTCGCCACCATTGCTGCCAGGGTACCCAATTTGCAGTCAAAACTGAGAAGGCTTGTGCTGGGGACCGTTGATTGAGATCAACGGACATATGGGTCCATAGACACCGATCGTCCATATAATCTCGTCCTAACAGATACCAATGATTATTCCAATTACCGATAAAGTGACCAATTTCGACCGTTGCCTGTCCCCCTGGATCGAGGCAAGCACTTAAGAAAGCCTGGTTACCGTGGGTGTAGAGGGCATAGTAATGAGAGCCTTGTTGCTGGATCTGAGGGGTTGGCAAGGGCTGAAGCGATTGCCCCAGGACCGGGTAATTTTCTAAAAATGTTTGCAAATCACCTGTCGTGCCCGTAACATAACTCATCTCAATACGGAGCAATTGATCCTGCACTTGGTACTGGTACTGATGCTGAGCGATGATTTCTGAATAAGCATTCTTTTTTTGACCTTTGCCAGTCTGACTCGTCAACAACTGAGCAGACGGTATGGGTACCTGTTGGGGAAATGAAAAAGGTTGACTCGCCAAGGTTGTTGCTCGCCAAGTCGAAGCCATTAGCACCGCTAAGGTGCCGACAAGGACTGAAGCTACCGTGGCCCCACGCCATGAGGGAAAGGCAACCCAAGTCCCCTGACTAGCCGGGATCACCTTGGTTGCTTGCCGCTGATTGAGCAGAAACATACAAAAGCCTGCAAACAAGAGCATAGCCAGCACCGGAAAAATATTAGATCCTTCTCCCTCGTGCCAGTAATGAAAGGCATTTTGATGATCGGAGGCTGCCAATAGGGCCATGAGCACCAACCGAATTATATTGATACCGTAGGCTAGGCTGACAGCCACCAAAGGCACCAGCAGTTTTTCCAAGAGGTTAGTGGGCACCATCACCAAAAAGATCAGGGCTAGTCTCAGCAGCTCTAGCATGGCCTTGAGTCCCGAGCAGCCCCGATACACCTCAATACCGCCCGTAGGGAGGAGGACAAAGACCCCTTGGCGCTTCACTTCAAATCCCAAATACCAGAGCATTGCCGTGGTGGATTGAGCCGCAACGTTACTGATATTGATCAGTTGATCCGTGCCTTGGGCCAACAGACCTTCGGGTAAGGCCAAAACCAGCAAGATTCCGAACGCTTGCCGATAGGAACTGAGGTGTTTCGCACTAGACGCTAGTAAGCCTAATCCCAAGCTAAAGATAAAGGGCTGAATCCGAATAAAGGGATCATAATCAGACATGACCCAGCTTTTGTATAAGGCCCAGGCAATCAGCACGCAGCCTGCTGCGGTTGAATAGGGTTCACTCCGAAAGTTGAATAAATGGCGACGAGTCCAAACCACATAGGCCGTGATCCCCCAGCACAGGGCCATAATGGCGACGAGATCAGCGTTACGAGTGTGAAGCCAGGCTAAGGTGAGATTGAGACTTGCCAAACTAAGGGCGATCGCACCTAACCAGCTTTGGGGTTGCTGAGTCAGTTTAGGCAGTTGCGCAAAAATCAAAGGTTTCATGACAAAGTGACCGAACATCAGCTAGGCAACTCCAGCTTTGAGAGGGGAATAGACCCGTCTGACAGCAAGAAGTGAGTGTTCCCCAGTCTTTGCTTTTACTTGGAGGAGCGGGCCAATTGGTCGCTATTGCAAGCTTGTGCGATCGCAAACGGCACCGTTTTCGTAAACCTAGGTTTTTGACTGGGTTGTTGCACCTCCACATGCAGGTGAGGACCACTACTCCAGCCAGAATTACCGCTGTAGCCAATCAACTGTCCCGCATCGACAAGATCTCCCGATTTGATTGCTACTTTGCCACGGAATCCTTGCTGTAGATGCACATAGATAGAGCGATACCCTTCATCATGCTCAATCCAGACATAATTGAAGCGAGAAACATTTTCCTTGCCCCCCCCGGTATCGGGATATTTATCCTGAACCGCAATTACCTTACCCGCTCGCATCGCATAGACGGGAGTGCCAATGCTAGTGGCCAAATCGTAGGCGAACTCCATTCGACCCTGATGTGTTGTCCCGCGAATTCCTTGACTCAGCCATCCTTGGCCCCTGAGAGGATGACAAAATCCTCTCAGGGGCGAGGCAACGGAAGCTTGCTCAGCCAAAGGAGCTTGCACAAAGGCCGGTAAACCCCTTTGAGTAGACTGCTCTGCATGGGCCGAAGACCCACCTATGGCCTCGGGATCGTCCCCAGCGATGTCTTCCTGGGCTATCAATGTCTGATGGTGGCGATGACGGTGATGGGGAACATAGGAACTTTGAGCTAAAACTTTGGGCAAGCTAGGGAGCAACGTACTAGCGGACAACACTAAAGTGGTAAGCGCATTACGCCATAACTGCTCATTGAGAGCCAGACGAACTTGCCAAGCAGTGATCACTCCCTGTTGCACTAAAATTTCACCCAGTTTTTTATGGCTAGACCGCTGGGTTACTAATGCATCTTGAAGTTGATCTGGCGTAATCAACCCTTTTTGGAGTAAAACTTCGCCGACTTTGATGCGGTCTCGATGGTATTGCATGATTACGGATTGTTCCTAGGAGAAGTTTCAACAGAAAGTAGACTATTTACGGGTGAAATGGCACCAATTCGATGATTTTTGGGACTCACCGTAGTCGTGTACAATCTGAAGCCATTGCTGATTTGAGAGAAAGGATGAGGTTTAGTCCAAACTGTTGACAGGCAAAATAATTGCAAAAAACTCTAAAATCGTCTCTATAGTTAGCTTTCCCTGACCCAGATAGAAATTGATCGCTGCTCTTGCAAAAACTTTGACTCCGGTAGCTATGGCCGTTAAGGTTTCGGCTGAGAAGATTGTTTAAGACTGACCGTTACGGTTTGCCACAAATGAGCTGATCTGCACAGAAGAGGAATGAACCAACAATCCATGTATTCCCTGAAATGGCTGTCCCCAAACTCCCCTATTGATTGGCTTCAGTTAAGACGTTGCTTACAAGTTGGAATTGTGAGTTTACTCGCATTAGAAATGCCACTAGCACTGGCCTGCGGCATTAATGTCTGGCAAGGGAGAGAATATACAGACTTGCCCGCCGATTTTTGCCCCGGTTATGCTGATGCGCTTCTCGGTCAACACGGCGCCCATGAATATGGCAGTGTGGTCTGCGATCGCCCTGAAGGATCCTATTTTTTCCTACAACGGTTAGTAACGTACACTGCTCAACAAAAAGCGGTATGGAAAATCGTACAAATTAAGTCTTTGTCTAACTTAGACAAAGACGAACTAGCCCTCAGTCAGGGCTGTCGTCAAGTCAACCAGGACCGCCAAGGGATTTTTGCCATTGTTCGTGAAGATCCCACAACCCTAACCACTATGAGAGCTTGGGCTATCGATTTTTCGACAGAAGCGTTAATCAATCTAGATCCAAAGACGGTCATTTGCCAAAATGAACCACAACCCAGTTTTGGCCCCTAACAGGAGGGGCACATTAATCAATGGTTTGACTTGTGACGTCAATGGCTTGAACATCAATCGTGCCCGGTTCAGTCGGGCGTTGAAAAGCTGAATTCTCTACTGCCACAGTTTGAGTACAGTAAGGGCAAGTCGTTTGGGTACTTTTTAAGCCTGTTAAAGGACTACCGCAGGAGGGACAAACTCCCTGAATTAAATTGCGGCCCAACCACCAACGCAATCCGACAAACAGCACGACTGGCAGCACCAGAATCAGTCCAACCAGAACCAATAATGATTTCAGCAGCCACCCCAGACCAATAGGCCCCAAAAGCAAAACGATCAGAATAAAGGGTAGCCAAGACCGGATCACAGATAAGCCAACGGATAAGCGTTGGGATTGATTGAGATTCACTATCGGTTTCCTCAGCTTGAACGAGTGCTGCATTCTCTTTTCATCTTAATCGGTCCATCCCCAGTCTTGAGCGATGAGTCACTAAATGCAACGGACCTATGACTAGAGGTCGAATAATTTTCTAGAATGCAATGAGTTTTGCTATTTTTTAATCTTTATTACAGACGCATGGGCAATTTTCCCAGTCGATTTGGACAACTCTTGAAACGCTCGGCCCCGTGGACACTATCAATGGGACTGAGTACGGTGTTGGTTTTGGGTCTGGCCTGGCTGTTCCTCAAACCCCAGTTTGAATCTGCCGACGACCGACCGCGATCGCAACAAGCAAACAGCGTCAATGCAGCGCTGGCCAGACTACGCCCCCTTCCTCCTCAACAACGCCTTGCCCAACTTCAGCAACTTGCCCAACAAGGGACGACTCAAGAGCAGAATCAAGCTAGATACGTGTTAGCTGCCGATTTAATCCAACTGAGGCAAGGAGGAGATGCCTTGCCCTGGTTAGCAGGCTTGGAAGATCGCTATTCGTTGCTGGCCAGTCATATCGCCGTATTGCAGGCCCAAGCCCAAACCCTTGCCGGACAGACCGATCAAGCTGAACAAACTTGGAAGCGAATTCTGGCAGACTATCCCCAAGATCCGGCGGCGGCAGAAGCACTATTTGTCTTAGGAAAACAGCAGCCCGACCTTTGGCAACAGGCGATGACTGATTTTCCAGCTCATCCCCACACCGTTGAACTTGCCGTTGCCCAACTCAAACAACAACCGAAACAATTGCAGCCCTTGTTATTAATCGCTGAGCATGGCTTGTATTTGCCCAACTACGGGGATTACTTGACCCAACTGACACAGGACTTTAAAGCTCAGTTAACCCCGTCCAATTGGCAAACCATCGCCTTTGGGTATTGGGAAAAGCAACTCTACAAAAAAGGAGCATTGGCCTATGCCCAAGCACCCCAGACTGCTCAAACGGCTTATCGAGCAGCACGAGGATTGCAGTTAGGGGGAGAAAAGCAACGGGCGATCGCAGCCTACAAAAAAATGATTGCTGCCTATCCCCAAGCCCAGGAGACACCGCTAGCGCTAACCAAGCTGGCCGACTTATCCCCGGATGCCGGAACCGCTCAGACCTACATTGATCGGGCTGTCCAACTCAGCCAGGACCAACAACCAGAATTAGCGGCCCAAGCCCTCTGGGAGCACAGTCAACGTTTGCAGCGAGCCCAACAGCCCACCCAATCTATCCAGAAAACATTACTGCAAAAATTTTCGGCCACAGACGCCGCCGCCACATTACGCTGGCAACGGGCTGAAAAACGACGACGTGCTGGTGATATTAACGCGGCTCGCCAACTGGCCTTGCAAATCCAGGATCAGAACCCACAAAGTTCATTAGCACCCACCGCTATTTTTTGGGCAGGCAAATGGGCGCAATCTCCAGACGAGACTCAAAAAGCCTTTCAAACGCTGTGGGAGAAGCACCCTAAGTCCTATTATGCTTGGCGGGCTGCGGTTCTATCCGGTTGGGCTGTGGGAGACTTCACCTCTCTGCGCGCCCTTCAACCCCAAATCCAACAACCGACGACCCAATTGCCTTTGGCAGCAGGCTCTCCAGCCTTACAAGAGCTGCACCAACTGGGCCAAGTCCAAACCGCGTGGGAGCGCTGGCAGTGGGAATTTCGGAATCGCCAGCAGCCTAGCTTACCAGAACAGCTTACAGATGGATTACTCCGGATCGGTATTCGGGATTACTTAGATGGCATCTATATGCTGGCGAATCTGCAAACCCGTGCCCAAGAAGAAGGAGACCCCCAGCAGCTCGTGCAAAAGTGGCAACAGCATCCTGGCTTTGAGCAAGCTTTGTTCCCATTGGCCTATGTTACGCCTGTGCGTAAATGGGCGGCGCAACGCCAACTCAATCCATTACTAGTCCTCAGCTTAATGCGGCAAGAATCTCGGTTTCAACCCAAAATTCGATCCGTAGCTGGAGCCGTTGGCTTAATGCAAGTACTGCCAGAGACGGCGGCGTGGGTGAGCGCTCAAATTGACCTCGCAACTTATCAAATTGATAATATTGAAGACAATATCAATCTAGGCACTTGGTACCTGGCCTATACCCATCGCAACTACAATGACAATTCTATGTTAGCGATCGCTAGCTACAACGCTGGACCCGGTAGCGTAGACCGATGGGTGGAGCAAACCCCAATCACAGATGTTGATATTTTCGTGGAAGATATCCCCTTTCCCGAAACTAAAAACTACGTTAAATCCGTCTCGGAAAATTACTGGAATTATCTGAGGCTATACAATCCTCAATTACAAAAAATAATGCAAGATAGAGCCAAATCTTAATCTCTGTGCTGTCAGCATAGAGGCTCAGAGCAGGCAGTACTTTTGTTAGCCTCAATATTTAGCTATTTAAGCGGAGATACCCACGCATACCAGCTCTAAGCGGACTACGACCATTACGGCTATTGCTGGTAGAAGACAATCGAGTATTGCCTACTTGCCTAGCCCAAACCACTAAATCTTGGCTATCGACTCGGAGCATTCCCCCTAGGATCTTGATTTCCAATTGGCCCGCTTCACAGTCCATACCTCTGAGGGAATGCCATTTTTCGCGATGGCTGGTGGGGCCTTGTCCCCATACCAGTAGATCTAAAGGAACACCAGAGCGGACGCTGCGCCCTCTGCCCCAGCAGACTCGCCATAACTCTTTGGCAGTGGTACAGTGCACCTCATGATTATCTGAAGGCGCACAGTAGCGATAAACATAGCAATCACTTTGCTCATTTTTGGCTAAGGGGTAAAAGCTCTGATCCACCATCGCTTCATGCAGCTCTCCCCAATAGGTTGAAACTGGGCGAATCTTAGCCGAGATCGGCGCTTGTTTCATGTTCGCAGTGGAAATCAGCCCTTCTTTATTATCAATGAGCTGCATACTGTCGAACAAAGGCTCTGTGCGCAAATTGGAATTTGACAGCAACACAGGGCGACCTTGCACAAACCCTTCAACAAAGGTTTGGATTAGTTCACTATCTGAGAGTGAATCATCAGAATTGTGAGAAGCCATGAATCGGTTAGGTTGAGTAAGGACCATGATTGTGTTCTACCTGCTGTGAAGTCGGTTGTAGCGAAATAAAGTATGAACAGATACATCTAAACAAGATGACTGTCATCAGTGAATACCCCCAGCAGAGATTTCAATATAACATCGGCATATGATGACCCGCACGAAAACTCTTTACCTTTTTCAGAAAAAATTACAAAAAATTGACCCGCAGGATACACCACTCATTAGAAGCAGATACAGTAATATCACCTCTGCTGACAGGTTTTGACTGTCCAGTGAATCGCTGTTTCTAAAAACTCAACAGGATAGTGACACAATAAAGCGAAGAAGTGATTTCCATGCAAACTACAACTCTTTATGACCAAGACTTTTACGCTTGGACCCAACGCCAAATAGAACTACTGCAAGCTCAGCAGTGGGAGCAAGTGGATATTCACAATCTGATTGAGGAGATTGCATCTTTGGGGAAGCGGGAACGGCAGGAGCTGCGGAACCGATTAGGAGTTTTGTTAGGGCATTTGCTCAAATGGCGCTATCAACCAGAGGCTCGGTCGAAGAGTTGGTTCTATACGATTAAAGAACAGCGTCAGGAAATTAAACGCCATCTTCAAGAGAATCCCAGCTTAAAACCCTATCTGAAGGAAGCCATAGAGATTAGTTACGAAAAGGGCCTAAACCTTGTAGGTAAAGAAACACCCCTCGACCCCGAACAACTCCCCCAAGTTTGCCCCTTTTCTGAAGCAGAAATCTTGGAAGAGTCAGTGAACTAGCACCCCTAACTAAATCGGTTTCATCGTTATCGATGATGGAGTCGCAGCGATCGCACAACAAAGCATGCTTTTCAGACCTACCTACATGCATAGAGTAATGCCAGCAGCGATCGCATTTGTCACCATCCGCCTTTGTTAACCCCAGACAAAGGGCCTCGGCCTGAACCTGATACTTCAAATTACCTAAAGTTTTAGATGCATCCAGCAATTCAACCTGCGACGTTAAAGATTCAGATATCGCAACTCAACATTATTCGAACCCTTACCAGTAGAAAGATTCATCGCCACTAACTGCTGCTGCAAGTCCGTATCACTCACTTACAACAAGATCTTGCTAAGAAATCTTGTCTTGATCCTGAAACAAAATCACAAATCCTTCTTGGGTAAAGTGCTGATCGTGAGTCAAAACAGTGCTGATAACCATCTGTTTCATAACAACCATCGACATACAATCAGTCAAACTATAGGCTTTATCTGAGCGTTGAGCGTAAAGTGAAAAACCTAATTCTCGTAGCTCAGGCGTATAGGCAACCACAGTTATTGTGGTCTCTCTGACAATTTTTGCACAAAGAGCTAAAGCCTTTTGGCGCATGAAGGTACCTCTAGTAGAAGCGTAGTTGAGCACTTCATCCAGGATGCCGTCCGTGATGACCAGATCACTATTAGGATTGCGCCGTGCATAGTTTAGAGCAGATTGATGCCAATCATCTGCGGGTTGAGCAAGGCTAGCCTATAAAAGGTATCTGCAAAAATTGACGTCATGCTTGAGGTTATGATTTCTTAGGCGTGCCATAGATGTAGTGATCATGCTCAGCTGCACCATCAGTCGGTAATGTATCGAGTACTTGGGGAGGAATATCTGCTACCAGTTCTTCAATGAAATTTGCAAAGGGCTGTATTTGCTCTTGTTGGCGGTGATGTTTCATCCTTGCTAGGAGCAGAAAATCCAACATTTCTTCAATCACAGGTTCAGGAGATTGTTCAATTTCACTGATAAGCCGCTCTTTGGGGGTCATGATCAATCGCCTAGCTTTGTTGGACTATTTTTATTTTAATTGGCTTCAAACTATCGATTGATAGCTTTCATCCTCAGATGCACTTAAATCTGGCCTTGGGCAATTAGGTTCTCAATGATGGAGACGCAACGATCGCACAACAATACATATTTTTCAGACCTACCGACATAAGTCGAGTCATTCCAATAGCGATCGCGTTTCCCATCATCTACCTTATAAATCTGAGCTTCATGTAGAAATCACTAAAGTGCTGTGCCTTCTCCGATAATGTTGAGAAGTGGAGAATAAATCCGACATTCAGCAGGTACTAACCATCAAGGGATAATTGTGAGGTTGTCCTTCAACGCAAGTCCATGTATTCACCTCAAGAGATAGACGTTCAGGATATTGACCATCTCGGTATTATTGCCGGTATCG
>Ga0209185_1000262_pt1 | contig 72887 bp, 54 predicted proteins | sample SidtaG_2_FD_187425 | JGI IMG/M metagenome (GOLD analysis project Ga0209185, IMG submission 187425) | Marine algal microbial communities from Sidmouth, United Kingdom - Sidmouth_Asex2 metaG (SPAdes) (version 2) | ecosystem: Host-associated > Algae > Red algae > Unclassified | place: Sidmouth... | reverse complement strand
ATAATGCGAAGTATTTTTTTTGTCTAAGGATTTTTTGAAAGCCGCACATAGCCTTAGCACAGCCTGTCCCGAACCCCGATTCGGGATAAGGATTTCAAAGGATTCTTAGACGGAAAAAAGACGAGTATAATGGCACATGTTATTTATTTTCTTTCATTTATTGTGTTAAAATTATGTTACGAGATAAAACAATATTACTTTTGATGACAAATATTTAAACACAAAGTCTTATTGAAAGAAACTAAATAAAATATTTCACAATGTAAAGCATTTTTTTTGTCTTAGAAGGTCGCACTGAAAGATAGCCATTTTTTAATTAATTAAAATTATTTTGTAATTTATTTATTATTAAAAATGAATTATTTATAAATATTTTTTATTATAAAATAATTTAAAAATATCCTTATTTCAGCAGAACCTTAGAATTTTTTTGAAAATTGCACCTCTCGGCTCAGCCGAGGCATAAGGATTTTAAGGATTATTAGATGAGAAAAAGACGAGTATAATGAGACGTCTTATTTAATTTTTTTTGTCTTTCCTTATTACTTTGATTTCGCTGATTTTGAAGTGAGAAAAAAATATTTGAAATTAGTATTTTTAATAAAAAAAAATTTATAAAGTATTGACAATTAAATAACTATAAATTTAAACTAATTTTTGGTAAATAATGCTTCAAATTATCAGCGACAAAATCGAAGCCAATTAACAGTTTAAACAAATTTATGTTTATTTTTAAATTTTATAAATATTTAAAAACATATAATAAAAAAACAATTCAGACGGGTAGATTATTTTTTTCGTCTTCCCTTACTCGTTTTCTATAAATCTTTTTTGAAGCTGGTCTTCATTTACTCATGAATCCAAAAACTATTTTTATTATGAAAAAGCTATTTTTACTAATTTTTTTAACTGCCATAACCATTTGTTCAAAGGCAACGATTGTTGTCCCTCCTGCAAATTTAGCAGAAATGGCGTACAACGCCGACCTTGTGATTTACGCGACAGCAGAATCTCACCAAAATGGAAATTCCTATATCAATAATTTCAGAGTGCTTGAAGTCATCAAAGGTGATGTCAGCGTGAATGATATTGTTGTCGTGGAAGAATATAGCGGTACTTACGGGGGCAGACCTATGGTCATTTCCGGTGATGTCGATTTTAAGTTAAACTTTAATTATGTCCTTTTTCTTTCGGAAGTAGGTACAGGAAATTACAAAGCACGCCAACTCTCGATGGGTGTTTTTGAGGAAGGCAATATGGCTGATCAATACGTCTTGGGACGTAATGGTTCTATGCTTGACCTTGTTCTTAGTGGTAGTACTGCTTATGATTATAACGAATTGACGGGTTTATACCTGACTACAGAATTTGTTGACCACATGACTGCTGTCATGAATAATACCACAAGTTGGAATTATATGGATGCAGGTTTTGTCACTTATAATAATACAGGCACAGGGTCTAATGGAATGCCTTTGCCTCCAAGTCTCGAAAAAGCCGGACCTTGTCCGAATGATGCGCCTTGTCATTGCGCGACTTTATTTGGTCCTCCGGGAATGAGTCAAACTAAGTACGTAGATAATACATGGACAGTATGTGTAGCAGGTGGTGCGCAAGATGACCCATCTACGACAACTGAAATTGCTGATTTGCAAACTGCTATTACTGCAATGAATGGCATGCAGGGCATCAACATCTCTTATACAGGCGTAGATGCTGCGTGTATTCCAGCACCAGGCTGTGCGGCAGCGAGTGGTGAAACGCTCACTTGTGCAGGTGGCTTTGGTAGTAACTGTAATAAAATGTTTGTCTTTTTTGATGATCCATGTAATGAAATTGCTGATGTAGCTGCCGACTGTTCAGGTACATTAGGCATCGGTGGCCACTTTGCAGGTGGCAACCATGTTGATGATTGTGGAGATTCGTGGCAAACAGCTTGTAATCCGTTCTTTGTAATGAATAATTTCGGTGTCTGCGCGCCAAATACCGTAAACCAGAATGATTATATTGCGATTTTGATACATGAAATGTTGCACGCCGTAGGGGTAGGACACCACTATAATGCAACTGCATTTACGACAACTGCTGCCGGAGATAATGCTTGTGGTACAGGTGCGATTACGCACGACCAGACCGAATGTACAGGTGTCATGAATCCTGTAGTTTGTAGTACTACCCCTCCTTCTGCCAGCAATGGCTACTCTATTTCTTCATTGGATAATGCTTGTACGGATTGGATGTATAATATTACTCCGGCAACCACCTGTCTTATTGAAAACGTCACACTTACTGCACCAGCTGTTTGTAATGGTGATAATCCGGAATTTGAAGTCTGCTTTGATGTAACGGACGGTGGCGGAGCATACGATATTGAGGTTGGTGGTCAGGTCGTAGTAGATGCTGCGGCAGGTGCTACTGACGGAAATATCTGCATCATGGTATCAGTAACTGGACCTACTGCTGCGAGTACTGTAACCGTTGATGTAAGAGACGATGCGACTTTTTCTTGTGTAAGTGCTACCAACCTGCAAGTAGCTTTGCCACAATGTCCGCTACCTTGTGCGAGTACTTGTGCAGATTTGATGAGTGCTACAGCCGGAGATTGTGGTAATAATTATTATCCTGATTCGAATACTTATCCTGGCGCCGGAACAACTTCGACAAACGTAGGTGACGGTACAGGAAACTGCCAAAATTATGGTGCAGCTCCCGTTGTACTTCCTGCCGGAAGTGGTGCTTCGCATACCATTTGTACAGAATATACAGCGGGGTCTGATGCTGCTGCTTTTGTTGACTTCATATTTGCAGGAGATCCGAATTGTATCAACCAATCTATTATACTTTATGAAGCAGCTACCTGTACAGATGCCAGCACCTTACCCGGCGTAACAGTCACTCAACCCGGCGGTGGCTATGCAGGACAAGCAACAGGATTGACAGGCAATACAGATTATATTATTTGCTTCACTTATACTGAAAACGCATGTGCAGATGATTTCTCCGGCTCTATATTTGAGATTTGCCCCGACATTATAGAAATCGGTAATCCGGCATGTTTTTCTATGCCAGATGTTATACTTCCTACAGATATATGTAATGGTGACGACGTACCAATTGATTTTGGACCAAACTGTGTTGCAAATCCTGATTTGGGAGCAAATAGTGGTTATGCCGTATTACTTTATCTTGATGCCAATAATATTCCAACTACCTTCCCTATCGGTTCTAATTTCACTTTCGATGATTTGCTCAATGGAGTAGATCCGAATCTGATTTTTGTCGCTGTAAATTCAGGTGGTTGTACCGATTTGGATTACCCACTTGGCATAGTGAACGGCACTTGTGACCCTATAGATGTTTCTATCGGGATCATGCCGATTGATGTGGTAGAAAACTTCTCTTTTAATGATTGTCCGATAGAAGAATACACACTTACAGTACATCCAAATTATGACGTGGTAGAAGATATCACGAATGGTTGCAATCCGATTGCAGGAGCTTTCGCTTCTGATGGTGCAGGCAATTTCTTTGATACAAATGGCGATGGTGATATAACCTTCGCGGATGCTTGCTTTACCGCACAACTCGACCCCACAGATGATTGTACAGATGCAGCTACTTTGGATTATGACTTTACGACAGATATTGATGCTGCTAATCCTACCTGTTATACAAATCTTACCGGTACGCTGACTTGCGATTGTACAACATTAATCTGTACCGCAGTAGCCGAACCCGACATGCCACAAGCCTGTGCTGAAGCCGATTTTCAAATAGATGTTAATACCACAGGAGGCTGTACAACTGACCCGACTTTTGACGATGCGGCTATCTTCGGACCAGGCGCAGTGTCAGGTTATATTGCTTTTTACTATTCTACTGATGGTGGTGTTACTTTTGAGGCATGCCCTGCCGGATTTACAGGTAATGATATTCTCATTGACCCCAATGTTGTATTTTTCGGAGAATCTAATGCCGCTAATGGAGGTGCTTGTTCACCTGTAGATATTGGCGCAATTTTAAATAATACATGTACACCTATTGATGTTCCCGTTTGTCTGGTCAATGGTGATGTGACGAATTTCTTCGTCGCATTTGATTCTAACAATGATGGTACAAACGATTTCACTTGTGATGTCGTGAATACTACTGCCACCATTTATCCCAACCTCATGGCTATGATAGCCAGCGAAGACCCTGCAAATTGCGGTAATACGGTCGCTAACCTCATCGCAGGAGACAACTCAACAGTATGCGCTACTGAAACCATTCCTTGTGCTGCCGATGGCGATTTGCCCACCACTACATTTACTACACTGACAGATGGAACACCTATCGCTGACCCACTAACTTGTGCTACACTTACAGCCACAAGTACAACTGCCTGTACAGGATGTACTACCATCGACATCACCGACCCATGCTCTTGCGATGCAGGAATTGACATTTGTGGCGGCACAATCAGTACGCCTCCCGGAAATATTGATGTAAATGGAGATAATATCATCACCGGTAATGGTATAGATCTAGTCGCCGATGTAATTGAAATTACCGTAAATCCACCCGTCGCCGGACAAACATACATGATAGGTACAACAACGGGCGATGCAGGCTTAGCACTCGATTGTAGTGGCACTCCCCTTCCCGAAGGTACAGCAATGACAGAAACAACACCCGGTTCAGGCGTATATCAGCTCATCGTTTACTATCCCGCAGATGGTACTGGTTTTGGCACAATAAATTTTACCAGCAACACCGGATCGCCACAGTCTATCACAAGTGCAGCACCAACTTATCCGCCTTGCGAATGTGAAGTAATTTGCGGCATTACAGTTATGGTAGATAATATGTGCGACGACAAGGGAACAGATGATGAAGGCGACGATGAAGTGACATTTTTCGTAACCGTTCTTAGCAACGGAGACCCACTTGCTACTACATGGGAAGACGGTACACTCACAGGGCAAGCCTATGATGTAGCGGTTATGTATGGTCCGCTCCCTGCCGACGACACTCAATTTTTATTGACAATAACAGATGAAACTAATCCCATCTGTACACTAACGGTAAATGAAATAAAAGACTGCTCTACACTCGAAAACATCCCAACCGTAGGTGAATGGGGCTTAATCATACTCGGATTACTCATGTCTATCATAGCCATAATAGGTATCCGACAAAAACAAATGACAATAGTATAACAAGTAAAAAAATAGATTAAAAGGCTTTACTGCCACATCCATGCTAATTATTATACCACCTCTCCGACTCGTCGGGCAGGTGGTATTTTTATTTCGGAACTGAACCATTCAGGGATGAAAAGATAATAAACGCTACATCTTCACGCCGTTATTTTTTCTTCACACGAGCCAAATTTGACGCGAATAACGGGTTATTTAAGAAGAATTTGGTGAAGTATAAAGGAAAAAGAACAAGTCGAGAATTTACATTTATTTTGTTCCTGATACTAATTAGGGCGTGTCCCCCTCCTTATCAGTCGGGGGTCGGGCTATCCGGCACTCTCTCCATTCCGCTATCGCTACATTACGTTCAAACAACACCTCCTATCCCTCACGCAAAAAAGACAAACGAACAGACGAAAAACGAATAATCGCTACATTTGTCAAAGAACCTTTATTATTTTTGACAAAAAATAAAATATACTAATTCGTTAATTCATAACTCGAAATCTATGCTAACAGTCACCACCGCACAAACCAACCAAGAACTAAAAGAAATCATCGCACTGCAAACCATTAATTTGCCGAAAAACATCAGCAAAGAAGAAGCTCAAAATCAGGGTTTTGTTACCGTAGTACACGATTTTGACATATTGAAAAAAATGAATGACGACGAGCCGCATGTTATCGCCAAATTGGATGGAAAAGTGGTTGGTTACTGCCTTACGATGACCAAAAAATTTAAGGCAGACATCCCCGTACTCGTACCAATGTTTGATAAAATGGACGAGTTGACCCATAAAAAAAAATTTATCAGAGACTATAATTACATCGTCTGCGGACAAGTTTGCGTCGCCAAAGAAGCACGCAGACAAGGTGTTTTCGACCAATTGTATCGGCACTTTCGCGATGTATATGCTCCACATTACGACCTCGTACTCACTGAAATTGCTACCCGAAACCAACGCTCTATACGCGCCCACTACCGAGTAGGATTCAAAAAACTACTCCGCTATGTACCCGATGAACAAGAATGGGAAATCGTCATTTGGGATTTAATGTAATAATGTTTTCAATGAGTAAATTTTCAATGAATGAATGAAGGTTATCTCCTCACGATTCATTCAGTCACTCATTCAAAATTCATTCATTATTCATCTTCCAGCGCGATACAATTCACTGTGCCTTCGTTATCCATACATGCGCCATCTTGATGCAAATCAAATCGCCAACGGTGGCGCGGACACACCAAATATCGGTCTTCCTCAATCCAGCCTTGCGACAAATCTGCGCCTTGATGCGGACACAATTTATCGACCGAATATAGACAACCGCCTGCCTCTACCGTGATGCGTTCATTATTATTTTCAAGAGCTAAAATATGGCTACAAAACGGCTCTAAATCTTCCGCTTCCAAAATCAAAAAACCTTGTATAATCGTCTGATACACATCGGGTTCACGATTCAGGCGCATCCTGAAAGTCAGTGAAAAATCTTCCCAAGTCAAATACCCGTCCAGTACCCGTCCCAATTGATAAGAAGGCACTTCCAGACAATAGAAATCGCCCGACTCTATCGCGCTCACGGCTTCGGCTTTTTTCTGTTTAAAATCAATGCGAGTGATACATTCTTTTTCGTTAGAAAATTGAAAATATAAGGGTCGGTCAATTTGATGAGCAAGCGTAAACCGCGAGAGTTTTTTATCCAATTCATCAATCAAACGTGCTTGTATGTGTATATTTTTTTTCGAAGAAATATCTTTTTTTCTCGAAAGAAAAAAATCATTATATCGGCTCGCGTATTCCTTCAAATAAGGTTCAAAATTCTGTTCGCTTACGCGGTTTTTGGCTTGGTATTCTGTGGTTTTCGTTAGAATGTTGAGGCGGTCTGCGGGCATTAGGTCGGGGATGTACAGTACGTCCTTCCCCCACCCTCCAAAGGGAGAGGTTTTTTGCTTCGTAAAAAACTTTTCATTACGTTTATTCTCGGTTTCGGAGGGTTTCACGTTAGTATCCTCTCCTTTTGAGGGCTTCATCGCTTTGGAGGGGAAAAGGGGGTAAACGGGTTCACTTAGATTCAGCCTTTTCTCCAAAAAATCAATCAACTGTGCATTACGCGGAAAAATATTTATTGCTTGAAAATTGATAGGGAAAAGCTGTGGGTCAAGAAAACAAGGCGGTCCGGCAGAGGGCAAAAACACATCGGGCTGCACGGCTTCTATCGCTCGTGCCGTTGCTTCAAATTTGGAAAACATCTTTTTACGGGAAATGCGTTGGTACGTCTTTTCGTCATAATCATAGCAGACAGGATGCCAGGTCGCACCCGAAAATTGGGCGGCGAAAGCATCAATTTTGCCCTCATCCATGCGTATACGTGGGAGGCGGTCGTGAATTTTACAATCGTTGATATTCAAAAAACGCTGCTCGTCGGCACATACGAAAATGCCCGAATCGCGATTGAGTTCGCTGTCTTCGGCGTAGATTTTTAGGTAGCCGCCGGGTATTTCTATGCGTGTATCCGACTCACACAGCACAATTTTTTTGCAAGGTATTTTTCGGATTAAATCATACAAGACAGGACGACGAAATTTAGGAATAACAAACGTAAAATCCTCTGAATCAAGTCTATCGAGCGTCCATTGACAAAAATGATCTTTATGTTCGTGACTCACGTAAATGTATTTTTCTTTGCCTTTTTCCTTCAATTTATTTTGTACCAATTCCAATAAATGATGATTGCAGGGAAACTGAAACCAAGCCGCATCAAATGCCCCCAAAGGCGACAACCATGCATCCATAATGATGATAGTTTGCGCCGTTTCAACCAAAAAACCCGCATGTCCGAGATAAGTAATCCGCATATTTTTTTTTGCAAAATTAGGATTAAAAATGATGAATGATAAACGATTTATTCGTTAATTCGTTACTCGTTTATCCGTTATCCGTTAACTCGTTATTCGTTTATCCGTTATCCGTTAACTCGTTATTCGTTTATCTGTATTTTGCGAAGCAAAAAATCACACGAGTCCACGAATAACGAATATACAAATAACGAGTCCACGAATATACGAATAACGAATATACAAATAACGAGTCCACGAATAACGAATATACGAATAACGAGTCCACGAATAACGAATAACGAGTCCACGAATAACGAATATACGAATAACGAGTCCACGAATAACGAATAACGAGTCCACGAATAACGAATATACGAATAACGAGTCCACGAATAACGAATAACGAGTCCACGAATAACGAATATACGAATAACGAGTCCACGAATAACGAATAACGAGTCCACGAATAACGAATATACGAATAACGAGTCCACGAATAACGAATATACAAATAACGAGTCCACGAATAACGAATATACAAATAACGAGTCCACGAATATACGAATAACGAGTCCACGAATAACGAATATACGAATAACGAGTCCACGAATAACGAATATACGAATAACGAGTCCACGAATAACGAATAAAGAATAACCAACAAACAATGATATTAATTGAAGATAAAATAATTAGTGATGATGTGGTGGAACAGCAATTTGTGTGCAACTTGGAAGCGTGCAAAGGGGCTTGTTGTTGGCAGGGAGATTACGGTGCGCCACTGACGGATGAGGAGCGCGAAATACTGAAAAAAATATACGAAGATGTAAAGCCGTTTTTGCTACCAGAAGGTATAGAAGCCATTGAAAATCAGGGACTTTACACTTATGTAGATAAGGCGAAAGAGTACGGCACAACGCTCATTGCAAACGGGGCTTGTGCCTACATGACACGCGACGAAAACGGCGTAGCACAATGCGGAATAGAGCAAGCAAACAAAGCCGGCGCGACGGATTTTCTCAAACCCATTTCCTGTCATTTATACCCGATTCGGGTGGAGCATAACGGCGTTTTTGAAGCCATCAATTACGATAAATGGGAGATATGTTCTGCCGCTTGTGAGTTGGGCAAAAAGCTGGAAATGCCTGTGTATCAATTTGTAAAAGCGGCACTGATTCGTAAATACGGCGAAGATTTTTATGAAGCGCTCGAAGGGGCGGCAGCAGTTCACGAAACACCTTCTTGAGCTTTGAGTAAGGCTTGATGTTTGTTGTGAACATCGACAAATTTGGTCTTGAAATTTCCAAGCTGCTCCATTATATTTTGCTCTTTTAACTCTGCGCCTTTTATCAATTGTTTAAGTTCGAGGTTTTCTTTTCGCTGTATATCTATGGTTTCGAGTGCGGTGGTCAACTCCTGATGAACATCATAATGCTTTTGTTCCCAATACGTTAGGTCACTTTTTGTTTTTTTGTGTGTGAGTGAAAGTGCGCGATGCGTTTTTTTCAACAACTCAAATTCATCTACTTGTTTGATATAGTCTGTAAGGCGGTGTTGTGCCTTTGCTTTTTCCTGCTCGGCGCGCGTCCATTTGCTTTTATACGTCTCAATGTCGCGGACGAGTTCGGCACGTTTTGACTTCCAGTTTTTGCTGTCGTGCATGTCGGTGTCGTACCTTTCTTTGAGTTTGATATGGGCTTTTTCGAGGTTTTCAAATTGATTTTTGAGTCGGTCAGATTCGATTTGCAGTTTGCGATGGGCTTCTTTTTTGGTCGTCAAATTCAGATTCGCCGTAGCAAATTCTGCCGTCTGTGTATCGTGCGCTTTGGTGAGTTTTTCAAAATCGGTTTTCCACGAATCGCGCTCTTGTTCGAGCCGCTTGATTTGTTTTTTCTCCGCTTTATATTCCCTTTTTACTTGGGTGAGTTCTTCATGCGTTGCTTCGTATTTCTCCTTCCAATCAGTTTCACTTTTTTTCTTAAAATAACGCCCAATAAAATACCCGGCAACAGCACCGATGGCGTGCGTTAGGAATAGAATAAATATTTCTCTGTTCAGCATAATGTCGTGATTCGTTTACTCGTTGATTCGTGATTCGTTTTAGAGGAAGGATTTTACGCTTCGTTTTGACTTTAATAGGTGGACAAAGTTACTAAAAGCTAAGAGAAAATGAAATAAAGAATTGACTTGGATTTTATAAAAAAACTCGCCTTGCATTTTCAGAAATGCAAGGCGAGTGATACAGGCTGTACGGTGTTAATCGACTATTATTTTCTCATAAAAATCTTCTCTTTTTACCGTCATTCTCACCACATAAATGCCTTTTACAGCAGATTTTTTTTATTTTACGTAATTTACGCCTTTTCCAAACCCTTAAAAACCTCATCCACATTCAGTGTAAAACCTATCGTTTCGCAAGTTACTGTCTCACCTGCTTTGGCGATGGTTTTTACTTGATAATCAGCGTCTTTGGCTTGTTTGAATACTTCGATTTGATGGTCTTGGAGGTTAACAATCCAATATTCGGGGATGTTATTGGAGGCATAAATGACGGTTTTGACTTGGCGGTCAGTTTTGAGCGAAGAGTCTGCCACTTCAATGGCAAGTAGAATATCTTCGGGCTGCATTTTCACGCCTTTATAATCGTCTTCCCGAAATTTCGCTACCACAAAATCAGGCATTGGCGCACCATACTCCCCCATTTTAACGGGATTTTGGGGCGAACAACAAAACTTCTCCGCACAATGCAATACGAGTAATTTATTTAGGAAAACAATCATTCCAAAATGAGGTTCGTTCATCTTTCCCATAACTCTAATGATTCCATTCAGTAATTCGACTCGTTCATCGTCAAAAATACCCGTTTCAAGTACTTTTTCGTACTCCTCTACGGTGAAACGTCGAGCTTCTTCTATTTGAATATTTGGTAATGTTGCTATTTGAGCAGTCATATTCTATTATTTTCATTCAAATTTACACAAAAAAACAATGTAAAACAAATACAGCTCCTATACCGACGACTTTAGCCGTCGCAGAGTTAGAAATTGCATTTATAAATATTTTATTTTATTTAATTAAAAAATAAAATAAAATTTAGTTGACGGCTAAAGTTGTCAGTACGGAGGCAGCTAAAGCAACCTATACGAAGTACGCAGCGACCAAACCGCCCCCGCCACAAAGCCCATCAAAAGCAAAGTATTGACCGTTAAAAGCATTGCGCTACCTGCGCCATATATGCCACGCACCCACTGACTGATAAAAAACAAACCGACTGACAAGCCCAAGTAAATCAACATTTTACGTATCGGATAATCAATTTTATAATACCGCTGTCCGGTCAAATAGCAGAGTGCGCTCATGGTGGCGTAAGCGGCGAGTGTAGCCCAAGCGGATGCCATGTAGCCCATCTGCGGGATGAGCGCGACATTGATGGCGATGGTCACGATTGCGCCCGTGCAGGCGATGTACGCGCCGATATGCGTCTTGTCGGAGAGCTTGTACCAAATCGCAAAATTGTAGTACAAACCGAGGCAGACATTAGCCAACAAAAGGATAGGCACGATGCGAATCCCCACGCGATAAGGTTCGTCCACCATAAACTGAACGAGGTCAATATAAAACCAAATACTCAAAAATGCAAAGCAACCCACGAGCGTAAATGCCTCTGCCACTTGCCCATAAACTTGCTTGGAATCCTCGCGGTTGGCATTGCGAAAAAAGAAGGGTTCGGCGGCGTAGTTGAAGGCTTGGGTAAAGAGTGCCATCAGTATTGCAAACTTATAACAAGCCCCATAAATCCCGATTTGAGATTGGACGTACTCGACAGTACCGGGTAGCAGTCGTTGGAGGAAAATGCGGTCTGCCACCTCATTCGTGATGCCTGCCAGACCCACGATTATCAAGGGTGCGCTGTATCTCAACATCTTTTTCCACGCTTCTGTATCAAAGCGCAATTTGACCGAAAAATAAAGCGGCAGCAAGAGCAGCAGCGTCGTCAAACTCCCCATCAAATTAGCGACAAATACCAATCCGACTTTGTTTTCTTCTTGATAAATGGTTTGCGCTAATGTGTTGCCATTCTCGGCGAGTTTGGGACATATTTCTAAGAAAAAAATGATGAAAATTACATTGACCACGACACCCGCCAACTTGGTTATCACAAAGTAAATCGGGCGACTATCCATCCTCAATTTTGCCAAAGGAATGGCAGACAAAGCATCAAAACCAATAATCAAGGCAAACCAAATAACGTATAATCGCTGGTCAGGATATTGGATGAAATTGGCGATAGGTTGGGAAAAAACGACCATCAAACCGACGAAAATCAAGGTCGAAATCAACAGTGAAATCGTTGCCGTCGAGAAAATGCTTTTCTTAACCTCAATATCAACTTCGCTCTTTTCTCTTCTTTGAATCTGCGGCTGAATTTGGGGTTTTATTTGAGGCTGGATTTGAGGTTGAATTCGGGGTTGAATGTGAGGTTTTTGTTTATCTAAACTTGCAAAACGAAAAAAAGCCGTCTCCATTCGATACGTAAAAAGTATGATAAGGAAGGCAGCGTAGGCGTACAGCGTAGCGTGTATGCCATATTCACCTGTCGCAAATTGATGGGAGAGATAAGGCGTCAGCACAATGAAATTCAAGACCCGTCCGGAAAGATTCCCCAAGCCGTAAATGACCGTTTCGCCCGCAAGTTTTTTAAGCAATTGCATAATGATTAATAGTTAGGGAAGACGAAAAAAATAATCTACCCGTCTGAATTGTTCTTTTTCTTATATGTTTCACTAAATCTTCCTTACGTAGCTCGGCTATGCGCGTCAAATTTAGCTAAACATATAAAAAAAATAACTTCTTCATTTGGGGTAGATTATTTTTTTCGTCTTCCCTTAACGCTTAATGATTGATAGTTAACGACCAATAGAGGATTTTCGCAATGCGAAAATTAAAATATTAATCATTAACCGTTAATCATTAATCATTATAAAGAGTCTGTTTCGGTTTCCACTTCCATCGTTTCGTCAGTTTCCATACCTTCGATGAGTACAAACATTTTCCACGTATCGCCTTCCTTTTCAAATGAAGCGCGATAATCGACGGGACTGTGTACATATTTTCCGTAAACGAAGCCTTCCGTGCCGTTTTCCATCTGCACTTTTACCCACGGGTGACGCTCTTTACCGATACGTTCGCGGCGTGGATTTGGATTGGGCAATAGGCGCACGATGTCGTAAGAAAGTGTCGCGAGATTCTTACTGCTACGACTTGGTTTTTCGCGCATACGCACGCCTTGTCCGGTCACTACGGCGTACTCTGTCGGGTCATAACCTTGCGCGAATGTGGTGTGCACATAAGGTGCAGTGAAGATGGTTTCTTCCGAGTCTTCAAAATTTCCGCCGAGTGCGAGAATTTTATTTAACTCTTGCCAAAGTTCTGATTCTGTGGAGTTTGTATCTAAGCCCCACGCTTTTTTGAAGCCTTCTTTTCCTTTTTCTGTTCCGAAGTCATACTTGATTTCGTCACTCGTATGCTCCATCAGATAGGACACATCTTTGCTGCTGATGGCACTCATCATTCGGCGGCGAAAATCTCGAAACGAAGGATTTATTTGTCCTTCATCTACAGGATTGACTTTGCCCGTTTCTTTGATAGAAATACTCGGCATTTTACCATCTTTCATGTCTTGTTTTGCTTTTTCGCGCTCTTCGGGCGTCACTTGTTTGATGGCGGCTCGCTCTATTGAATCCAAACGTGCTTGAGCAGCTTGCGCTCGTGCTTCTGCGTCAGCGAGTTTCTGTTTGTCGCTGTTTTTGCACTGAAAAAATACTAACGCAAGCGTGATTAGTAAGGCAAATGAAATGATTTTTTTCATGAATTATTACAAGTTCAAGCACAAGTTCAAAACCTGCGCTTAAACCTATAAGGTTTCAAAAAACCTTATAGGTTTTGGTTATCAAGACTTTGTGTTGTTTTTTACGAAATAAAAACACACACGATTGATTTATTAGAATTTGAAAGCAAAAATACGACTTTGAGTTGAATTTTGAATGGGAGTTATAGAATTTGATGTGTTTAGACTAGGATTTGGCAGTCAGAATATAGGAAACGTAAAAAACTATCACGAACCCAACGAGTCACGAATTAACGAATTTCAAGGTTTCAAATTTTTAAATAATTCATCTACAGAAAGCTGAAAATCAATGTGTTCGCAAGTGGCTGTTTCACCTGCTTTGAGTATATTTTTAATTTGATAATCAGCATTTTGTGGCTGTTTGAATGTTTCGATTTGTCGGTCTTTTAAATTGACAATCCAATACTCGCGGATGTTGGCATTAGCATAAATCACCTTTTTCTGATTTCTGTCTCTTTCTAATGATGAGTCGGCGATTTCGATAATTAGAAAGACATCTTCGGGGGGCATAGCACTGTTCATGTAGTCGTCGTCCCTTTGTTTTGCAATTAGAATATCGGGTTCGGGTTCACTGTTTTGTGGAATTTTTAAAGGACATTGAGGCAAAATAAAGTACTCATTCGCAAAACGAATATTCAGTATTCGCGTTAAACGCCCAACCATCCCTAAATGAGGATTATTCATGGGAAACATTACTGTAATCATACCATTCAATAATTCAACACGTTGTCCTTCAAAAATACCCGTTTCATAAATTTTATGATATTCTTCAATCGTAAAACGACGAACCTCGTCCACCGACTCAATAACAGGTAATGTTTGTGTCTGAACTGCCATATTATTTTATTTTAATACCGTCAAAATTAAACAAAAAATACTCGAAAAGCAAGTGGATTCAAAGACGAAATCAAGGATAAATACCCAACCGTTCTGCCCGATGAAACTGGAAATCAATAGCACCATTGATACGCGCTTCAAAGACGACTTCTTTGGTCGCATAATTCACTTCAACGATTTTTCCGCCTTTAATGCCTTGATTATCAGCACACCAACCGGGACTAAAGAGGACGTTTCCTGTATCAGGTAACCAATCGACATCCGACACTACGGGCGCATAGGTTTCCTCGCCACGCTCTTTGCCGTACTGCCAAATTTGGCGGACGGTCATGGCGGTTTCGTCAATATCGTACGCTACGGCGCGACTATATTTTTCGGAAGTGGAGTAGTTTCGGATGTAGCCATTGTCGAATAATATCAAATTGCCATTCGGCAAAATAAAGGGTGCGTGCTGATACCAACTCCATTCAAAATCTGAGTGATTGGTATCGCCATTTAGATTGTCGGTAGAGGTAATAGGGTTGGATGAGGCATCTAATGGCGTAAGTAAAAAATCATTGAGATTGTCACCTTTCCGATTAGTGTTCCAGCCTTTATGGTTGCCGAGCACCCACTTGATATTATTATCCTCATCGAGCTTAAATACGCCTTGACCGCGTAAACTGACGATAATACAATCGTCTGATTCATCGTAGATTACGGCATTTGTATGTGCCCAATTCATATTATTTCCACTTTGAAAATTGCCGAGTGCATTACGGTTTTCGTCCAGTGATTCTTTCAGATCCCACACGCGGATGATGCTGCCACTTTCGCGGTCAATTTCGACAACGTGGTCATCAATGGCAGTGCTGCCATTGATATGTATACTGTTGGGGCTGTTGGTCGAAACGAGAAAATTGCCATTGGGTTTTTCTTGCACATTATGGTGAAAACCATAGGGCGAAAGCGACCACGAATCAACAATTTCGCCATAAATATCAACTTCGTATATACTGTTTGTGCTTTTATCTCCAAAATACCAATTGCCATTTTGTAATCGTTCTATGCCTACATCGTAGTACAAATCGCTCAATACCGGATGGTCGGTATAGTCCAACAGCCAACGAATTTTGCCGAAGGCATCCATCATATACGGAATATTGGGCCATAGTACGGCGCGATAACTCACGAGGTTCATGCCAGCTTCCATTTTGTCGATTTTTCGGACATCGACAAGTATGTCAGGGTAAATTTCTGGTAGGGCTTCTGTCGTGATTTTTATTTCTTCGCTGATAAGTTCGGTATTATCCAAATCGAGTAGTGTGACTTCTATAACATTCTCGTAATCAGCGTATAAACCGAGTATAGGAATGTTTTGTTCTCTTGAAAAATCATCGAACGTGTGTTGGATATTGGAGGCTTCGCCGTCTTGCCCGATGATTTTAATTTGGATTTTCCCATCCATATTCGCACTGACATTCAACTGGGCACTTAGCGGATTTACTCCGAATGGATTGATAGTATAAGTTAGCATTATTTCGGGGTCAATGGGCGTCGGCGGATTGTCGTCGTCTTTATTTTTGCCGCAGGCAATGACAAATATTAAACCAATAAAGAACAGGTAGTAGTTGTGATTTTTTGTTTGCATGAATAAGTGTTTTAATTGATAATTGATAATTAGTATCAGGAACAAAATAAATGTACATTTTCGACTTGTTCTTTTTCCTTTAGGAACAGGGTTTTAATAGGGAAGACGAAAAAAATAATCTACATTTATTGAAACTCTGTTCCTTATACGAACTGACGCCTCGATTTTAACATAAAAAAACTCGAATAATCCCTAAATCAAAAACCAAAAATAAAAAATCATTCATTGATTTTCGTACATTTGGATGATGAAGATTTGTTTTTATACCATATTAATTGTCATGTTTATAAATATGAGCGGTATCGCGCAGCCTTATGGTATTAGTATTATAGGAAATAAACAAGTCGCTACGATTCCTTTTGAAAAACACAGTAATTTGATTGTTGTTCCGATTTGGTTTAATAAAGGCGAAGTTCTAAATTTTCTGGTGGATACGGGCGCGAGATATACGATTTTGACGCGGCGACATCACATCCCTCCTACACGCATTACGATGGACAAACAGGTGCGTTTGCTCGGCTCAGATATGAGTATTGAGATGATTGCTTACCTCGTACCGCAGATTCCTATGCGTATTTCAAATGTTGATTTTAAAAACCAAACTATACTTGTTTTGAAAGAAGATTATCTGCACTTGGAAAACCTTTTGGGGGTACCTGTGCATGGTATTATTGGGGCAGATTTATTCAAGCGATTTATCGTAAAAATTGATTATAGAAATAGTGTACTTACCTTGTATGAGCGTCGGGGTTTAAAAGTGCCACCGAGTTTCGAGATGCTGGATATAAGTGTGGACGAGTATAAGCCTTATGTGTACGCACGTACGCACATCGGTGAGGATACGATTCGACCAAAGTTGCTTATTGATACGGGTGCGAGTGTGTCTTTGTTGTTACATCCTGATGCAAGTGACGAGATAGATTTGCCGGAAGATGTGGTTTCGGGTAGCCTTGCCTTCGGCTTGGGGGGCGAAGTGGAAGGCTTGATGGGGCGTGTGGATAAACTCGAATTGCCACCTTTTGAATTTCGAAATCTGGTTGCGCATTTTCAAGACCTAAGCAATGCCGTAGATAGTACATACCTCGATGATAGACAAGGAATTATCGGCGGCGATATTTTGAATCGCTTCACCGTTATTTTTGATTATTTTGAACAGAAAATGTACCTCAAACCCAATAGGAAGTATAATCGCGCCTTTGGTTATGACCGCAGTGGATTGTCTTTATTCGCTTCGGGGCGTACGCTGCAAGATTTTATTGTGCGCCGTGTATTGCCAGATTCGCCTGCGAAAAATGCAGGGATAAAGGTAGGAGATACCATGCTCCGTATCAATGGATTGGGACACAGAAATCTGACACTCAAACAAATTACTCGAATGTTACAGGGTAAACCAAATAGACGGATTCGACTTGTTTTATTGAGAAATGGGGAGAAGATTAAGGTGGAATTTCGATTGAGGGATTTGGTTTAGTTGGTTCTTTGACAAATCCTGTGATTGTTCGTTTTTCTGCCTCGCGATTGTTCGTCTCTTGCGTAAGGGATAGTAGGTGTTGTTTGAACGTAACGTAGCGATAGCGGAGTGGAGAGAGTGCCGGATAGCCCGACCCCCGACTGATAAGGAGGGGGATACGCCCAAATTTTCATTCACTTCACTGGATTTGTCAAAGAACCGTTTAGTTTAGGGAAGAGGAAGAAATTAATCTACCCCAAATGAAGAAGTTATTTTTTTTATATGTTTGGCTAAATTTGACGCGTATAGCCGAGCTACGTAAGGAAGATTTGGTGAAGTAGTGAGTATTCGCGTCAAATTTGGTTCGTCTGAAGAAAAATAACGACGCGAAGGATGTACATTTAGTGAAAGAAATTAAATAAATTGTTCCATAATGCGCCGTAATTTTTTCTTCTAAAAAACACAAAAAATCGTTGCATAGCCATAGCTACGGAACTATTTTTTGTGTTTTTTAGAAGGGAAAAGAACAAGCATAATGGGGCAAGTTATTTATTTTCTTTCACTTATTTAATTCCTGATACTAAACTTTATAAACTCAATAAACTAATCACTAAAACCGTGGGCATTTTACGCTTTCTCGGCGCGAGCGTGGCGGTTGGGTATAGATGAGTGATAGCTCAAATGCACCGCGATTATTGGTCGCTCTGCTAAGAGATGACGAGTTGAGGTCATAATTAATCATCATCATAAGTCGTTGATATTCAAGACCTGCGGAGATAGCAAGGGCGTCAGAAGCCAAACCCCCGTTGACACTACTGACGATGCGCTGCATGAAGCCGGCACGTAGCGCGACATCATTCCAATACTGTGTTTGGGCGTAGCGAAGACTGGCACCGAGTGCGATTTCGTTGGAAGGTCCTTGTCGCATATAAAGCAGTGAAGGTAGGATACTAATGTCACCGCTAAGTGGGATTTCGCCGCCTATTTGTGCGGAAATTCGCGAGTATAGCGGCTGAGAAGTATCGTCGACAAAATGAATACTCGGTTGGTTGAGGTGGTACCCCGAAGCTCCTGCCCATATACTAAATCTATCGTCGAATACGCCGTACCACATCAATCCGGCGTTGAAATCTGTGTAGGTGCGGCTGTTTTCAATAAAATTTTCGCCTGTTGGGTTGTCAGGGTCAAATGCACCCCCTTGAAATTGTTGGCTAAACTGGAGTTCATCGTAGTTGATACCTCGTTGTCCAAAACCTATTTGACCGCTTGCGGTGAGGTATTGAGTTGGTCCGCCGCGATAGTTGCCCGAAAGTTTTTTCATATAACCTGCGGTGAAGTTGTAGAGGCTTTGACCGTAGCGAGATTGCCCGGCTTTATCGCTCAGTACATTGAACCCCAAGGAGACATAATCCGCTTCAAAAACAGGTAGTCGCGCATCAAAACTGGCGTGAATGGTCTTAAAAGCATCGTTGCCGAGTATGGCGTACCACTGATTGCGGTAGTGTACAGAGGCACGAAATTGACCGTCATAGACGCTGCCCATCGCAGGGTTGGCGTACAAAGGCGCGTATTGCCAAAGCGAAAGATGCGGGTCTTGTGCCTCCGCTTTGCCCATGAAAAGTACGAAAAATAAGAGTAGTATCGGGTAGTTAAAATGTTTTATATTCATAAGTCATCGTGATTCGTCAATTTGTGATTTCTTTTTATGTTCCTTTACGACACAATATAAGGGGATTTACCATTATTTCCTATTAAAATAAAATTCAACCTCAACCTCAACCTCAACTTCAACTTCAACTTCAACCTCAACTTCAACCTCAAATTCAAATTCAAATTCAAATTCAAATTGGCTTCGCCAAATTGTATTTTAATATTGTAGAGAATTTGCTACGCAAATTTCTCGCGATTGAATTTGAGATTGAAGTTGAGGTTGAGGTTGAAGTTGAAGTTGAAGTTGAAGTTGAGGTTGAGGTTGAAGTTGAAGTTGTTTTAAACTTAAAAATATGAAACGTGTGTCATTTGTGTTTGTTGCAGGATTGTTGATTTGGATAATATTGAGTTATGCGGGAGCGCGGTATGCGAGTCAGCCAAATTTGGTGGAGCTGCGCGAACCGGGGCATTATTTTGATATACCTGTGGAGAAAATTACCTTACAAACGACTGATAATGTGCGTATTGAGGGCTGGTACATCAAAGGAGATTCGGCAAAGGCGGTGGTATTGGCAAATGGCATCAGAGGCAATCGCCTCGGCTTGATAGAACGGGCAAAATTTTATGCAGCCGAGGGTTTTGGTGTTGTGCTGATTGATTTGCGTGGTACGGGAGAGAGTGAGGCGCAGCCGATTTCTTATGGTTGGCACGAACGGCACGATATACATGCGGCGGCGGATTTTTTACGAAAAAAAACCTACACACATATAGGCGCACATGGTATTTCGTTGGGGGCGGCGGCTACGGTGTATGGCTTGCAAGAGCAGCCAGATTATGCTTTTGTCGTGCTGGAATCTTGTTATGGAAGTGTGCAAGATGCGTTGAATAACCGTTTGAAAATGAAACATATACCGAGGTTTACGACAGTGTTTATGCAAAAATTTAGCGAATGGCATTTGGGGGTGACGATGCAGGAATTGCAACCTACGGAATATATCAAATTAGCAAAAATGCCCATCTTGATTTTGGCAGGTGATAGCGAACAACGAGTCAAAAGAACAGAGACGGAAGCCTTGTATAAAAATTGTGGCAGCCCCGAGAAATCGCTTCATTATATCAAAGGCGCGAAGCATGTTGATTTGTTGAATCATTCGCCAGAGGCGTATCGCCAAAATATTAGATTTTTTATTAAAATGGTTTTTGACTTTTGATTGTACCCTGTGAGATATTGCCAATTTTACGAAGTAAAATACAATCAATAATCACCAAATCACCAAATCAAAACCCAAAAACCACTCTGCTTTTACGCTTCTCATTCCTGCATATAAAAAATACCATTATATATTTCTGATTGTTTTATAACACTTTCTTCGTAACATAGCATTATGCAGGTAGTTATCTTAACGACATTTTAACTATGCTTTTTATTCAAAATAAATTACAATATAATTTGTAACTATATTGTAATGAGTAACGTGAAGGATATAGTAAAGGAGGTAATTATTTGTTCTACACAAAAGTACTGTGCTTTTAGCAAAAAATGAGGTTTTAACTAATTAATGTTTCCAGTACTTTTGTAATAAATAAAGCGAGTTAAATTATAATTAATATTTCACTAAAATGATGTGTCTTATAAAGTACAATTACTTTTAAAAAACATTTATAAAATACTAAAAATCAAATAATTACTTTATAATTTTAAATATCTTTTATCTTTATTTACTCCAAAACGACTATGCTTTAAGCCTCAAACGACTTTTTTTTCAATTAAAAATAGCCCCATTTTTACACCAGCAACGGAAAACACACCTCAATTCTTCTCATCCTTCTTAAAACTTGTCGGCTACGATATTGTCGTGAACGTCCTGTAACCTGTTTGACTCCTGTATTTCCTAATTGAACAGCTACGGCATTTCAGATAATATTCGCTTGAAAACCAAAAGCTAACTTTATCCTTATTGGCAGACGGCAGCCAATCCTACTTGAAGCATTTCCTGCAGAAAATACAAAGTCCTCCGTACACTTTATATGTGCGGAGGCTTTTTTGTTTAATGAAACTACCTATAACTATTAATGATTAATGATTAACGCTTAATAGAGCATTCATAGCGATTAATAGTCTTGATTAGACTTTATTAAAGCTAATCGCTAAATTTGCATTGGTTTTATGCAAAAGAATAATAAAAATATTTTTTTTGAATAAAAATTATAAAATACTGTAATTTCTTGATTTTTAATGTAAAACAATTAACAAATTAATCATTAAAGATTAATCATTAACCATTAACCATTAACCATTAAAAAGGGGGTAACATTTTTGTACATAAATCATCTTAAAACCGTATAATAAGTAGCTGTGGCTGGTTACGGGTTTCGAGTTACGGGTTAGCGAGTTACGGGTTTCGGGTTAACGAATTAACGGATAACGAGTCAATGAATCCACGAATAACGAATAACGAATAACGAGTTAACGAATAACGAGTCAACGAATAACGAATCCACGAATAACGAATCCACGAATTAACGAATTAACGAATAACGAATCCACGAATAACGAATCCACGAATCCACGAATTAACGAATAACGAATCCACGAATAACGAATTAACGAATAACGAATAACGAATTAACGAATAACGACATCGAGAATATGTTTGCAAAATTGAAAGAAAATAAGCCAGAAGTATTCAAGGCAGTCAGATACACCCTTTGGGGAGGGCTCGCGCTCTTTATTTTAGGTATATTGGCATTGATTATTTTTGTATTTGCCGTATTGGGCGGACGCTATGGCGAGCTACCCACACGAGCAGAATTGAAGAGCATCCAAAACCCGATAGCTTCCGAAGTTTACTCCGAAGACGGCGTACTTTTGGGGCGATATTACCTCGAAAATCGCTCGAATGTTACCTACGCAGAAATTCCGCAAGACTTTAAAGACGCCCTCATCGCCACCGAAGACGCTCGTTTTTTCAAGCACGGTGGTGTTGACCGCAGAGCGATGGCACGGGTGATGTTCAAATCCGTATTGTTGCAAGACGATAGTGCCGGTGGAGGTAGTACGATTAGTCAGCAATTGGCGAAAAATTTGTTCAACAGAAAAAATTACGGTAGACTCAGCATGCCCGCCAACAAACTCAAAGAAATGATCACCGCCAAGCGCATCGAAGACACCTACAACAAGGAGGAAGTCTTAACGCTTTACCTCAATACGGTTTCTTTCGGTGAAGATGTTTTTGGCTTAAAAATGGCTGCCCGACGCTTTTTTGACTCCTCACTCGACGACCTCACGCTCGACCAACAAGCCATACTCGTCGGTATGCTCAAAGCGCCGACCAAGTACAGTCCGCGCATCAATCCCGACCTTAGCCGCGACCGCCGCAACACCGTACTCCAACAAATGTATAAGTACAAATACATCACCAAAGCCCAACGCGATGAAATGAAACGCCTACCCATGCGTACCAAATACAACTTCATTTCGCATAGCGATGGAGCTGCACCTTACTTCCGCGAATCCCTCAAACAAGAACTCAAAGAATGGTGCAAACAACACAAAAAAGCCGATGGCACACCGTATAATATCTATACCGATGGCTTGAAAATATACACTTCCATCAATTCCAAAATGCAGACCTACGCCGAAGAAGCCGTCCGCACACACATGGAAAAACTGCAGGAAGATTTTTTCAATCACTGGAAAGGAGCAGACCCGTTTGGTGGCGATATGAAAAAGATAAACATCGCTAAAAAACGTTCCAATCGCTACCTCACGCTCAAAGAACAGGGCAAATCTACCGCCTATATAGATGCTGATTTTCGCAAGGCACGAAAAATGAACGTATTTTCCATTGATGGCGAAAAAGAAGTCACAATGAGCCCCATTGATTCGATTGCCTACTACCAAAAATTCCTCCAAGTCGGCTTCATGGCAATGGAACCCCAAACGGGCTACATACGCGCCTACGTAGGCGGCATCAACCACGAAAACTTCAAACTTGACCACACCCGTACCAAGCGACAAGTGGGTTCTACCTTCAAGCCCATCGTCTATGCGGCAGCCTTGGATTCGGCGGCTTCGCCCTGTACTTTCATGCCCAATAGGCTATTCACTTATCCCGAATACCAAGACTGGACACCCCGCAATTCTGACGATAAATACGGCGGGCAGTACTCCATGAAAGGCGCACTCCAAACCTCCACCAACACCGTGACCGTACAATGGATGATGCGAACGGGCGTCTATCATACCGTCGATTTGGCGCGTGAAATGGGTATCGAATCCGACATCCCCGAAACACCCGCTATTGCGCTCGGTGCAGCCGATATTTCACTGTATGAGATGATGCAGGTCTACGGCACATTCGCCAACTCTGGCAAGCACGTACCGCCTGCCTACCTCCTCCGCATAGAAGACCGCAGAGGAAAAACCATCGAAAAATTTAAAACAAATATCTACAAACGCAAGCAAGTCATAGACCCCGAAGACGCCCTCATCATGCTCGAAATGATGCAAACCGTCATTGATAGCGGTACAGGACGACGACTGCGTTGGCGATACGAATTGCCCAATGACATCGCCGGAAAAACAGGCACGACACAAAACCATACCGACGGTTGGTTTATGGGCATCACACCCAAACTCGTCGGCGGTGTATGGGTTGGCGGCGACGACCGCCGTGTTCGATTCCGCACCATCAACTACGGTCAGGGCGCAAATCTCGCACTTCCCGTCTGGGGCGAATTTTTTAAGCGAGTCAATGCCGATGCCGAATTTGCCGACATTCGCGACGCAAAATTCGCAGAACCACCACAGCATGTTACCGATTTATTGAACTGTCCGGGCTACCTGCCTTACGACTACATAGACCCGGCAATTGCGATAGAAGAAGAAATACAGACCCCACAAGTGCCCGTCGTTATCAAGCCGGAATGGGACAAATCGCGAACCAATACCGCCCCTTCAAAAGATCGCCCCAAAATTCGTAAACCAATCATACCACGCCCCCCAAAAATTACTAGCCGCAGCAAAAGACCCAAAAAGAAAAAAGAGAGAAAAGGACTCTTCAATGGATTTTTCAAAAATAAAAAGAAAAAACGGAGAAATAGGAATTAAGTGAAAGAAATTAAATAAAAGATAAGGCGAAACTTTGGCGAGATTTTTGTCGTATAAAAATAGAGAAATTAACGTTTTTATAACAAAAAAATTAATGTTGAAAATACCGAGTAATAATTCATTCATTCAAAATTAGTCCATGTTAGTACTGACGCTGTTGTATATTTTATTTGGGATAAATCTGATTCAGGTGCTGATGGAAACTGGTTTTCAGTTTTATAAAAATGCGCGATTCTGGATGGTGTTTGTACCAATGTTCGTATTGGCTTGGGCAACGATGTTTGCTTACTTTGTATGAAATTTAATGAGTGAATGAATGAATGAATGAATCAGATTAAGTGATTCATTCATTCTCTCATTCAAAATTCATTCATTGTCCATTTTTTAGATATAAAAAAGCCGAACACAGTACGTGTTCGGCTTTTTCTTTTACTTTTGCTTAGAAAGGGTCAGAGAGATAATTGAAATGTTCAAAATTATGCTCCGTGTGATATTTTCGCGCCACTTTGTGTACGAAAACTTCTCTGTAAACCTTTCCGATAGTTCTTTTTAATATCTTCATGGCAAATGCTTTAAAGGTGAATAATCAGTCGATAGACGAATATTCTCAACCTCAATTTCAATCCCAACTACAACTTCAACTTTAGTGTTTTTTTGAAGTTGAAATTGAGGTTGAGTATCGTCTTTCTACCTTGTTAATTTTGATAATAGAACAACGATAGAATCAAATTAGTTCCCTTATTAGCTTAAAAATGAATGACTTACGAAAACCATCGACAAATAATATTTAAATTTAAATTACAGAATAAATATTTAAATCGGTCAAAAAAGCAATGCAAGGAAGGAGAATTTGAGGGTTAGGGTTTATACCTTATTTTAATTTTTTTAGGCCCTTTAACAAATTCCGTAGTGTGAATATTAGCTTGGGCGTGCCCCCTCCTTATCAGTCGGGGTCGGGCTATCCGGCACTCTCTCCGCTACGCTACGTTCAAACAACACCTCCTATCCCTCACGCAATAAACGAACAATCACCGTATTTGTCAAACAAGCATTTTTTTATATTAGGGAAGAGAAAGAAAATAATCTACCCCAAATGAAGCCTTTATTTTTTTATATGTTTGGCTAAATTTGACGCCCATAGCTGGGCTACGTAAGGAAAATTTAGTGAAACATATAAGAAAAATAAAAATTCAGACGGGTAGATTATTTTTTTCGTCTTCCCTTACTTGCTACAGACTATCGGCTATGGACCATCGACTATGGACTATCGACTAAAAACTATGGACTATCGACCGCTAACCATACAACAAATTGCGAGCCTTACGGGGCATCGCGCCTCTATATACACGCTTGTGCAAGGCGATTTGCCCAGTGAATTTTTGTCGGGTGGTGGCGATGGTTGGGTCGTGCATTGGGATTTGGCGAATACTGAAAAGGCGAAGGTATTGGCGAAAGTCGAAGGCAATATTTTTTCCTTATTATATGTTCCCGAAAAGCAGTTATTATTAGCCGGAAATATGTACGGCGGCTTGCATTGGATTTCGCTTGATAAAAAGCAAGATTTACGAAATATCGCGCATCACAAAAACGGTATTTACGATATTCGATACGTCAATAATCATATTTACACTGCAGGCGGCGACGGCAAACTCAGCAAATGGGAATCCGAAGCGATGCGCCCAATAGAGACATTCCAACTGACTGCTGAAAGCCTACGCTCACTCGCCTACAACGAAGCACAACAGGAGTGGGCAGTCGGCGCGAGTGACAACGCTATTTATTTGTTAGACAATGATTTAAATATAAAAAAAAGGATAGAAAACGCACACGAAAACTCGGTGTTCACGGTCAAATATTCGCCGGATGGCAAATACTTATTGAGTGGTAGCCGCGATGCTCATTTAAAGGTGTGGGACATCGCGAATGATTTCAAATTGAAGAGTGCGCAGCCTGCACATTGGTTTACCGTCAATGATATTGTTTATCATCCCGAAGGTCATCTTTTCGCCACCGCAAGCCGCGATAAAACCATCAAAATATGGGCTGCCGACACTTTCAAACTACTCAAAGTCATTGACACTGCACGGAACGGTTGCCACATCAATTCGGTCAACAAATTACTCTGGACAGCACACGAAAATACGCTCATTTCATGCAGCGACGACCGCACAATTATGCTTTGGCACGTAGCGTAATGCTTCTGGCTTGCGCTGCGCTATTTCGAGTAGTACGCGGCGCAAGCCGGAGGTATTATGCTACGGTTAATCAAGCTCGTTGTCGAGAATATCTTCATTTTTTTCTTTTTTATTAGAAATAAAAAGTGGCAATAAAACTGCTAAAACAAACACCGCTGTACTCACCATAAGTAACAAGTTAGCGTAAGGATAGGTCATAATTCTGAACATATATCCAGCTATAATGCCCACAAAACCAAGCACTAACATCAATACAATAATTATAGCATAAGCAAGATTATTCATAATAAAACGGTAGATGGTGGACGGACGCTTCGCTTGACAGTGTACGGAAAACGATTTTCGCTGTGCGAAAAAACGAATACGAATTACTACGTTCGTCGTTCACCGTCAAACGAAGCGTCCGTCTACCGTTTACCGTCAGCAAAGCGTCCGTTAAGCTTTAGCGGTCGTCTGTCGGAGGCGTCCGTGTGTTGCCATTGCTGCTTTGATAAAATGAATGAATAAGGGGTGCGGATTTTCGACAGTACTTTTGAGTTCGGGATGAAATTGAACACCCACGAACCACGGATGGTCTTTGATTTCGACAATTTCTACTAAGCCCGTCTTTGGATTGACACCTGTGGCTGACATGCCCCCCTGTCTGAGTTGTTTCTCATAATCGTTATTAAATTCGTAGCGGTGGCGGTGTCGCTCTTTTATGTTTATTTTGCCGTAGGCTTCATAAGCCTTAGAATTTTTCTTGATTTTGCATTCGAAAGCACCGAGTCGCATAGTGCCACCGAGTTGGGTAATATTTTTTTGTTCTTCCATCATATTGATGATAGGATGTACCGTGTTTGAGTCAACCTCGATGGAGGCGGCAGTATCAAATTGAAGGACGTTTCGGGCAAATTCGACCACTGCACACTGCATCCCCAGACAGATGCCAAAGAAGGGAATATTATGCTCACGAACGTATTGTATTGCTGATATTTTGCCCGCAACACCTCGCTCGCCAAAGCCTGGCGCGACAAGTATACCATCCATATTTTTCAACCAATCGTGTACATTTCCGTCATTAATCTGCTCGGAATGAATGGGTTTTACATTTACTTTACATTCATTTATTGCGCCTGCATGTATGAATGATTCGTAGATGGATTTGTAGGCATCGGGTAGTTCGTTATATTTGCCGACCAAGGCGATATTGACCTCGTGGAGTGGATTTTTTAGCTTGCCGAGAAAGTTTTTCCATTCGGTGAGGTCGGGTTCTTGTTTGCTTTCGATTTTGAATTTTTTGAGTACCGTGATGTCAAGTTTTTCTTTGAGCATCAATAACGGTACGTCATAAATCGTATTGGCATCCATCGCTTCTATGACGGATTCCATATCGACATTGCAAAACAACGCGAGCTTGTTCCGAATTGACATACGCAAAGGGTATTCGGTACGACAAACGAGGATATCAGGCTGTACACCGGAGCTGAGAAGTGCCTTCACAGAATGCTGTGTCGGCTTGGTTTTCAGCTCTTTAGCAGCATTGAGATAGGGAATAAGCGTGAGGTGAATGACCATGCAATTGGTCGCACCGAGTTCCCAGCGCATCTGTCGCATGGCTTCGACATAAGGCAGCGATTCGATGTCGCCCACCGTGCCACCAATCTCCGAAATCACGATGTCATAATTTCCGGTTTCGCCGAGCAAACAAAATCGTCGCTTGATTTCGTCGGTGATATGCGGCACGACTTGTACGGTTTTGCCTAGATAGTCTCCGGCACGTTCTTTATTGATGACCGTTTGGTAGATTCTGCCTGTTGTGACATTATTGGCTTGGGAGGTCGGTACATTAAGAAAACGCTCGTAATGCCCCAAATCGAGGTCGGTTTCTGCGCCATCGTCCGTCACAAAGCATTCGCCATGTTCATACGGATTGAGTGTGCCGGGATCGACATTGATATAAGGGTCAAATTTTTGAATCGTTACGGAAAAGCCACGTACTTGAAGCAGTTTGGCAAGTGAAGCCGCGATGATCCCCTTTCCTAAAGAGGAACTCACGCCACCCGTAACAAAAATGTATTTAGTCATTGTTCATGATTAGTGCCTCCATTTATAAGTAATTGACAAATCGAGGCATTAGGGAAGAGGAAGAAAATAATCTAACCCAAATGAAGAAGTTATTTTTTTATATGTTTGGCTAAGTGAAAGAAATTAAATAAATTGTTCCATAATGCGCCGTAATTTTTACTTCTAAAGAATTCAAAAAATCGTTGCATAGCCATAGCTACGGAACTATTTTTTGTGTTTTTTAGAAGGGAAAAGAACAAGCATAATGGAGCAAGTTATTTATTTTCTTTCACTAAATTTGACGCGCATAGCCGAGCTACAGCCTGTCCCGTACTTGATTCGGGATAAGGAAGATTTAGTGAAACATATAAAAAAAAGAACAATTCGGACGGGTAGATTATTTTTTTCGTCTTCCCTTAAGTAGTGATTCGTGATTGGTGACTCGTTTTTTTCGCTTCGCGAAATTTTATATGTTAATTTTTTCCCCAATCAACACAACCTTGTTACGGGATGCAAAAGTACGAATAAAAAAGGAGAGATTATTTGTTTACTGAATTGTTAAGGGATGAAAAAAGACAAGTATAATGGCATATGTTATTTATGCCAACTAAGAGTTAAAACTAATTGATTATCAATTGTATGTAAAATATTATAATCAATTTTTGACATTTTAAAAATATATGTATATTATTGATTGTCAATTAAAAAGTATTTTTTTAACAGGGGGAACGAAAAGTCGTTTTAATAACATGTAATGTCTTGATTTTTAGACTTTCGGGGATGCAACTCGGCAGACATTTTTAAAATGTCAGGCGAGTTATATCTACATTTTAATTTAAATTATTTTATTTTTATTTTGTAAAAAATTCATTTTGAATAAATTATTAACAAACATTGTCGCCTGACATTTCAAAAATGTCCGCCGACTGAAGTTTCCCTTCAACTTTAAAAACATATTATAAAAACGACTTTTCGTTCCCCCTGATTTTTTTAATTAATTTGTTAAAAAAAACATTCTATTTAAATAAATTTAAAAATTACTGATAATCAAAAATTTAGTAAAAATTCAAGGCTTAGTTGGCATTATTTACTCGTTACTTAGGGATGAAAAAACAATAAACGTTATATCTTTTCATCCCTTATTGTTATACTTTTGCGCTGTTTGAAAGACTTTATTGCAAATCACCAACTATGCAATCGAAAAATATATGGATTCCTGCGCTCGAAATATTTCTACTCGAAGTCGTCATTTTTATGGCACTCTGGTTGCTACTGCCCTTTTGGGCAAGTCTGCTGACTTTTATCATTCCGATGATTGGGTTGCCGATATTATTAATTTCGCTAATCGCTGAATGGTTGGAACGTACAAGGATTTCGCGCCTTTATTTTGTTGTTATATTTATTTCTATTCTTGTGCCGCCGCTTGTCGCATTAGTCTATGGTTTCCTTTCCGGTAATGAGTGGAATTTCTTGAATTTTGAATGGATAGGAACGTAAGTACTCAATGAATGAATTTTGAATGAATGAATGAATGAATCATTTTGATTGAAGCCCCTTTTTTAATGTTTGTACCAATCAAAAACCACAAATCTCTTAATTTGATTCATTCCTCGAAATAGCTTCGGGATTTCTTTCACTCAACATTCAAAATTCATTCACTCATTCATTGAGAATGAATATCTGTGTTGCGATAATTGACGTTAAGTGGGTAAAAAAGTATAGATAACGTCAATTATCGAACTAATATGAAACAATTTATAGGGCGAAAAAAGGAACTTCAGCGTTTTGCCTGTGTTACGAATAATAAAAAATCATCCGCAAAATCAACAAGCCAAAACCGATGATACTACCGATTTTAAACCCATCATTCCGTTCCTTTTCTTGTATACTTTTTATCAGAAAAAACACCCCAAAAACAATATAAAACAACTGCGCCAAACTCGCCGCAATGCCACCAACTAAGGCATTTCTATTATCTAATTCAGGAGTAGTGAATGGTGAGTAATTATCGAAATAAGATGCCTTCAGATAAGCCCAAAGAACTGTCAAAATCAGGGTATAAATGAAATACCGAAACGCTCGTACCCGATGACGTTTGTCGCGCGGAAAGCGAATAGGGTCGCGCGTAAAAGTATCATCTAAAATCTGAGAATCTTCCATTATAATGCTACAATGCTTAAATGTTGTAATGCTACAATGAATAATGAATAATGAATGAGCAAATGAATGAATCCGAAGAGGATATGACGCTATGATTCATTCATTCAAAACTCCTTCACTCATTCATTGTCATTTAAGCATTATATCAGCCTGTGCGTTCCGAAGGCTGGATTAACCATATCTTTTTCGGATAAAATAAGGTCTTTAGTGGGAATTTGCCAATCAATATTCAATGTTGGGTCATCATAGGCGATGCCACCTTCGCTGGCTTTATTATAAAAATTATCGCATTTATAAAAGAAAGTAGCTGTATCACTTAGCACCAAAAAGCCGTGTGCAAAACCATGCGGAACATAGAACTGCAATTGATTTTCTGCACTCAGCTCAATAGCATAATGCTCTCCGTAAGTCGGCGAATCTGGGCGTATATCTACCGCCACATCCAAGACACTGCCCTCCAATACTCGCACGAGTTTCGACTGTGCGTGTTCGCCCGTCTGATAGTGCAAACCACGCAATACGCCGTAGGTAGATTTGGATTGATTATCCTGTACAAACTCATCTTGCACGCCCGCCTCTGCAAAAGCATTTTTATTAAAACTCTCGTAAAAATACCCACGCTCGTCCGTAAAAACGCGCGGCTCAAAAATGAGTAAACCTTCTATATGTGTTTTTGTGAATGCCATGAGTTGACGAATTGACGTGTTGACGAATTGAGGCGTTGACGAATTGAGGCGTTGACGAATCTTATATCATCAATTCGTCAACACCTCAATTCGTCCTTATTTCTTCCTAAAAAACATTCCGATAGGGACGCCTGTAAAATTAAATTTTTTGCGCCACTCATTTTCCAGATATTGTTTATAAGCCTCCTTTACGTACTTCGGATTATTGCAGAAAAAGACAAACGCCGGATAATAAGTGGGGAGCTGTGTGACGTATTTTATTTTAGCAAAACGCCCTTTCTGAGAAGGCGGTGGATACTTCTCCGTTGCTTCGCCAAGTGCCGCATTGAGCTTGGAGGTCGCGATTTTTTGACTGCGATTTTGATACACTTCCAAGCCGATTTCGACAGCTTTGAAAACACGTTGTTTCTCGAGTGCAGAGACAAAAATAATCGGCACATCGTTGAATGGTGCAATACGTCTTCGCAGCGTATCTTCAAATTCTTTTGCTGTATTCGTCTCCTTTTCCACCAAATCCCACTTATTGACGAGTAGTACCAAGCCCTTATTGCGCTTCAGCGTGATAGAAATGATGCTCATATCTTGCGACTCTATGCCATCCGTCGCATCAATCATCAGAAAGCACACATCGGCGTGTTCGATGGCTTTGATAGCTCGCATGACAGAGTAAAATTCGAGGTCTTCATGTACCTTATTTTTCTTCCGAATTCCAGCGGTATCAATTAACAGAAAATCTTTATCAAATTTGGTATAACGCGTATGTATGGCGTCGCGCGTAGTCCCTGCGATGTCGGTTACGATATTTCGTTCCTCGCCGATTAGGGCATTGACAAAAGAAGATTTACCTACATTTGGTTGCCCTACGACGGCAAAGCGCGGTAGGTCATCCTCCACACGCTCAATCTCCGTAACATGCTCCGTCACCGCATCCAATAAATCGCCCGTACCACTACCATTAATAGAAGAAAGGAAGAAAGTTTCCTCGAAACCCAAGCTCCAAAACTCATTGGCAAGCAACATCCTATCGTGATTATCGACTTTATTGACCAGCAGCAAAACGGGCTTGTCGCTACGCCGCAACATACGAGCAACTTGCTCATCTAAGTCGGTGACCCCCGTCATCACATCAACCAAAAATAGAATGACCGATGCCTCATCAATCGCAATTTGTACTTGCAAACGAATGGCTTTTTCAAAAACATCATCCGAATTTTTGACAAAACCGCCTGTATCTACTACCGTAAATGTTTTGCCGTTCCAAAACGATTGCCCGTATTGGCGGTCGCGAGTCACCCCGCTAATATCGTCAATGATGGCTTGACGCTCTCCTATCAAACGATTGTAAAGCGTGGATTTGCCGACATTCGGACGACCAACTATGGCTACTATATTTCCCATTGGTAAATTTAAGCACAAATTTAAGTTTAAGTTAAATTAGCATTAAGTATTGATAATCAAACTTTTATACTAAATAAAATTTGGCTTAGTAACGACGAAATAATAAATCCGTCATTTCGACGAGCTTATTTTTTTCTTAGTTTTTCTTTGAAAGAATGAGTATTGTTGATACTATGATTGATTTCAAAGGAAAAATAAGGACAAAAGAAGCCGTCCAGATGGCGGAGTTATTGTTTTGTCGTTACTTAATTTGTATAAATTTTAATGTTAAAAATCTGTATTTTATTGGGATTCGTTATTTGTTCCTGATACTTATTTAGAATTTTATCTACAAAGGTAGAAAAACATTTTGATTGTATGTTGTATGATCTGTGATACATTTATTTCATTTTAAATTTGGTTCATTGACAAATCTAGTGAAGTGAGGGAAGAGGAAGAAAATAATCTACCCCGAATGAAGAAGTTATTTTTTTTATATGTTTGGCTAAGTGAAAGAAATTAAATAAATTGTTCCATAATGCGCCGTAATTTTTTCTTCTAAAGAATTCAAAAAATCGTTGCATAGCCATAGCTACGGAACTATTTTTTGTGTTTTTTAGAAGGGAAAAGAACAAGCATAATGGGGCAAATTATTTATTTTCTTTCATTAAATTTGACACGCATAGCCGAGCTACGTAAGGAAAATTTAGTGAAACATATAAGAAAAAGAACGATTCAGACGGGTAGATTATTTTTTTCGTCTTCCCTAAACTAAATTAGGGCGTATCCCTCTCCTTACCAGTCGAGGGTCGGGCTATCCGGCACTCTCTCCATTCCGCTATCGCTCCATTTCGTTCAAACAACACCTCCTATCCCTTACGCAAGTAACGAGCGGTCAAGGAATTTATTAAAGAACTTGTTTTACAAAGCCCCAACGGGGGCGACATTTTATAACGTAGGGTGTAAGCCCTATGCCATTCATCTCAAATAAGGGAAGAGGAAGAAAATAATCTACCCCAAATGAAGAAGTTATTTTTTTCATATGTTTGGCTAAGTGAAAGAAATTAAATAAATTGTTCCATAATGCGCCGTAATTTTTTCTTCTAAAGAATTCAAAAAATCGTTGCATAGCCATAGCTACGGAACTATTTTTTGTGTTTTTTAGAAGGGAAAAGAACAAGCATAATGGGGCAAGTTATTTATTTTCTTTCATTAAATTTGACGCGCATAGCCGAGCTACGCAAGGAAAATTTAGTGAAACATATGAGAAAAAGAACGATTCAGACGGGTAGATTATTTTTTTCGTCTTCCCTTATTGAATATCGCCTCTTTGAGGCTTTTGTAAAAGATAAAGAATCATTTAAATTTTACACAACAAGTCCCCTGCCGCTGACAACATCTCTTCTGTTTTTGCGAAGCAAAAACGAATTACTTTTTCGTCTTTTTTACTACTAAAAAAAGCGGAAATAGGAATGGCTGCCACGCCGTGTTCGAGCGTTAGTCGTTTGGCAAATTTCATATCGGATTCATCGCTGATTTGACTATAATCTACGGACTGAAAATAAGTACCCGCACACGGAATAGGTCGAAAACGCGAATTTTTAATTTCCTTTAAGAAGTAGTTTCTTTTTTCTTGAAAAAATGAATTAAGTGATAAATAATTCTCCGAGTTTTTCATGTACTCTGCAAGAGCATGCTGCATCGGGCGGTTGACACAGAATACATTGAATTGGTGGACTTTACGAAACTCATCCATTAGGTATTCGGGCGCGACAGCGTAGCCCAATTTCCAACCTGTATTATGAAATGTTTTGCCAAAAGAATAAGTTGCTATACTACGCGAAAACAGGTCAGGAAACCTTAATACACTCTGATGTTCTGCCCCATCGTAGACGATATGTTCGTATACCTCATCACTCAAAACAATAATGTCGGTATCGTTGGTGATGCGCTGTAATTCGAGCATATCTTGACGTGAAAAAACTGCGCCCGACGGATTGTGCGGCGAATTAATGAGAATCATGCGTGTACGTGGTGTGACGAGTGCCTCAAAATCTGCCCAATTGATTCGATAATCGGGCTTTGAGAGTTCGTAAGGTACAGGAATCGCACTACACAACTCTATCGTAGGGCGGTAGCAATCGTAAGCAGGTTCTATCAAAATCACCTCATCGCCAGGCTGCACGAGTGCGGTAATGGCAGTGTAAATCGCTTGTGTCGCGCCGGCGGTTATTGTGATTTCATTGGCAGGATGGACTTCTGCATGATATAGGCGAGCGATTTTGGCACATATCTGCTCATTGAGTTCCGGCAAACCCGCCATGGGCGCGTATTGGTTGTAGCCATCATGCACATATTTTGCCACGAGGTCTTTTAGTAACGGGTCGCAATCGTAATTTGGGAAGCCCTGCGAAAGGTTTATCGCGCCCGACTGGTTGGCGAGGGCAGACATCACCGTGAAAATGGTAGTCGGAAGGTTGGGTAGTTTGGATTGTATTTGCATAGATAGTGTTGTTGTGTTGTGATTTCGTGGTGGTGGTGCACGAAGATACTACAACATTACAATACTACAACACTAAGTATCACCGTCCAAAAAGTTTCTTCACTTTTTGAAGTATTTCTTTTGGAATGACTCTTCCCCAAAAACTCCTTAAATACAGAGCGTATTCGCGTCATTTTTGGGTTGATTCATTCCAAAATAAACGTTCAAAAATGTAAAGAAACTTTCTGGACGGTGTACTAAGTACACCGTCCAAAAAGTTTCTTCACTTTTTGAAGTATTTCTTTTGGAATAACTCTTCCCCAAAAACTCCTTAAATACAGAGCGTATTCGCGTCATTTTTGATTCGATTCATTCCAAAATAAACGTTTAAAAATGTAAAGAAACTTTCTGGACGGTGTACTAAGGCTTTATTACAACCTTTTGCATCAAAAATACTGTTATATTTGCATTGATTTTACACTTTCATTCGTTGTGACGAACTGATAAAGAAAAGTCTAAAAAGTGAGATTTGAGCCTGTGCTTAAATTTGAACTTAGTTTTAAACTTAAATTTATTCTTGATATGTACATGGGTTATATGATTGTAACGGTTATCACGGCTGCCATTGGTGGTTTGATAGGTAAGGTGTTGCAAAGAAAAATTGATAAATATCTGCAAGTGCCGATGAGTTCGGGACGCAGTGGAGCGGAAATCGCTAAGGAAATGCTCGACCATTATGGTTTGTATGATGTGCGTATCGTGCAGGGACAAGGTATGTTGACCGACCATTACAATCCACAAACTAAGACGATAAGTTTGAGTCCGCCGATTTATGCCGGCACTAGTGTAGCTTCGGCAGCAGTGGCAGCGCATGAGTGCGGTCACGCCGTACAACATGCAGAGGCTTATGCTTTTTTGCAGATGCGCTCGGCAGTCGTACCCTTGGTGCAGATATCGTCAAAGGTTCAGCGGTTTGTACTGATGGGTGCGTTTATGGGTATGGGAATGGCTTCGCAAGTCGGTGGTATCTTGATGTTGGCTTGTGTGGTTTTGTTTAGTATCACGGCTTTGTTTAGTTTTATTACTTTGCCGGTAGAGTTTGATGCGAGTAATCGTGCATTGGCATGGCTGGATGATACAGGCGCAGTGCAGGGCGAGGAGTATGATGGCGCAAAGGATGCACTCAAATGGGCTGCCATGACCTATGTAGCAGCAGCTTTGTCTGCATTGATTATGGTTTTGTTCTTTTTGATGAAGTACATGGGGTCGAGACGGTAGGTGTTTAATTTTGGTTCTTTGACAAATCCCGTGATTGTTCGTTTTTCTGCCTCGCGATTGTTCGTCCCTTGCGTAAGGGATAGTAGGTGTTGTTTGAACGTAACGGAGCGATAGCGAGAGTGGAGAGAGTGCCGGATAGCCCGACCCCCGACTGGTAAGGAGGGGGATACGCCCAAATTATTATTCATTTCACCGGATTTGTCAAAGAACCTTAATTTTTTAATGTGATAATGTTGTAATGGGCGGTGTTCGAGGAAGATAGGGTGTAGTCGGCAGACGAAGTTTTTTATGAAAATTGGTGGTTTGAATGCCCAAATATGTGTTATTTAAAACCGGATTCGCCTGGCGACAGTAGATTCATTATCTTAGGGAAGACGAAAAAAATAATCTACCCGTCTGAATTGTTCTTTTTCTTATATGTTTCACTAAATCTTCCTTAAATAACCCGCTATTCGCGTCAAATTTGGCTCGTGTAAAGAAAAAATAGCTCGCCTAAATTGTACAATTTATTTATGGGAATTGCTTTAAAAAAGCCTGTTCCAAGAGGAACAGGCTTTTTTAATATCTGATATGTTGGCAATTGGCAAGTCGTGAATCTATTGCAATTTGAACGATTGTAAGGATGATTGACTGTTGAGTGCCAATTGTGGATTGATTTACATCATGCCCGGCATACCGTGACCGTGTCCACCGCCCATAGCGGCACTAGCTTCTTCTGGTTTATCGCTGATGACACATTCTGTAGTGAGTATCATGCCTGCGATAGAAGCGGCATTTTCGAGTGCGATACGAGTGACTTTGGTCGGGTCAATGACGCCGGCTTTTTTCAGGTCTTCGTATTTGTCGGTGTATGCGTTGTACCCGAAAGCTCCTTTGCTTTCTTTGACTTTTAGTAGGACTACAGAACCTTCTACGCCTGCGTTTTCAGCGATGGTGCGTAGTGGTGATTCGAGTGCAGTGCGAACGATTGCAATACCTGTGCCTTCGTCTTCGTTGTTACTTTTCAATTTGTCAAGTGATGTAATGGCACGTACTAAAGCAACTCCGCCACCGACTACGATGCCTTCTTCTACTGCTGCACGAGTTGCGTGAAGTGCATCATCTACACGGTCTTTCTTTTCTTTCATTTCTACTTCGGTAGGTGCGCCTACGTGAAGTACTGCTACTCCTCCTGCGAGTTTTGCCAAACGTTCTTGCAATTTTTCGCGGTCATAATCAGACGTGGTGTTGTCGATTTGCTGCTTGATTTGTTTGATACGTCCGTCGATAGTTTCTTGTGTACCGCCGCCGTTTACAATGGTTGTGTTGTCTTTGTCAACGGTGATTTTTTCTGCGCTACCGAGGTGAGCCAGTTCTGTGTTGTCGAGTTTGAAGCCTTTTTCTTCGGAAATGACTGTACCGCCTGTGAGGATAGCGATGTCTTCGAGCATTGCTTTTCTGCGGTCGCCGAAACCCGGTGCTTTGACGGCTACGATTTTCAACTGTGCGCGAAGACGGTTGACGACCAATACACCAAGTGCCTGACTGTCAATATCTTCGGCGATAATTAGAAGTGGTTTGCCTGCTTGTACGGCTTTCTCCAAAATCGGGACTAAGTCCTGCATATTGGAGATTTTTTTGTCGTGAATGAGAATTAAGGGGTGTTCGTATTCTGTTTCCATTGTTTCTGCATTCGTGATGAAGTAAGGAGAGAGGTAGCCTCTGTCGAATTGCATACCGATCACTTCATCTACGTAAGTATCTGTACCACGCGCTTCTTCTACGGTGATGACACCGTCTTTGGTTACGCGCTGCATCGCATCAGCTATCAACTGACCGATTTCTGGATCGTTGTTGGCAGAGATAGAGGCTACTTGTTTGATTTTTTCAAAGTTGTCGCCGACTACTTCTGATTGTTTTTTGAGGTCAGCAACTACGGCGTGTACTGCTTTGTCAATACCGCGTTTCAAATCCATTGGATTTGCTCCTGCCGCAACGTTTTTCATACCCGTTGTTACGATAGCTTGTGCCAAAACGGTTGCGGTGGTTGTACCGTCGCCTGCAATATCTGCTGTTTTTGATGCTACTTCTTTGACCATTTGCGCGCCCATGTTCGCAACGGGGTCTTCCAATTCGACCTCTTTTGCTACGGTTACACCATCTTTGGTGATGGAAGGTGCGCCAAATTTTTTGTCAATAACTACATTTCTACCCTTTGGTCCGAGGGTTACTTTTACTGCATTTGCCAATGCGTCGATGCCCGTTCTAAGTTGTTCGCGGGCTTCTGTATTAAAGCTGATTTCTTTAGACATAATTGAATTTAGTGTTGATTAGTGTTGATTAGTGTTGGGATGTTGAAGTGTCGTTGTGTTGTGGTACTTTTATGTTGATGTGGTTCTGTGTTGTGGTTATTTAACGACAACACTGCAATACCAACGCACTACAACACTATTAAAATGTCGTCTTCACGCATGATGAGGTAGTCTTCACCTTCGTAGCTGAGTTCTTGTCCGGCATATTTGCCATACAAAACGGTATCACCTTTTTTAACGGTCATTTTGTTATCATCTTTTCCTGGTCCTACTGCTACGATTTCACCACGCTGTGGCTTTTCTTTGGCAGTATCAGGAATGATAATTCCACCTTTAGTTGTTTCTTCAGCAGCTGCCGGCTTTACGACTACGCGATCGTTGATCGGTTTCATAATTAATTCCTATTTTATTAGTGAATAAAATTTAGTAATAAAAGTGTTGTGGTGTCGAAATATCGTTGTGTTGTAATTTTATTTCAATTGAAATTTTATAATATTACATCAACTGCAATATTGTGATACCGCAACACTACAACACCAATTATCATTTCTCGTGCCAATGGTTTTTTTATGTCAAAATGGCACTTATTTTCTCGAAATGGCATAAAAAAAGCCCATTCTCGGAGGAATGGGCTGTCAAAATATCTTAACTTTAGAGATAATACGTGTCGTCTTCGTTGTTTTCTATTTGAAGGTCGATGTAGCCTGTCGGTTCATCAGAAAGTGAGCCGGGACCGTTGTTGCCACCGCCTGTCGCTGAATTAGTAACGATAAAACTCGTCAATAAACACAGGATGAACAAAGCTGCCGCCAAACCCCATGTCAATTTTTCGATAAAATCCGTAGATTTGGCTGCACCGAGCAATTGGTTTGCGCCGGATGAACCACCGAATGTAGAATCCAATCCTCCCCCTTTTGGGTTTTGTATTAAAACAACACCCATCAATAGGATGCAAACGAGGGCGATTAATGTTGCAAGTAAACCTATCATAATTATTATATAATTTTGAATTTTGAATGAGGGAATAATAATGAATGAATTTTGAATGAGGAAATGAATGAATGATGTTACAATTTATTCGTTCATTTTACTCAATTACTATTCATTCATTCAAAATTCATTCATTCACTCATTAATTTTTCAATTTGGGCTGCAAAGTACGCACTTTTTTCTGGGAATTTCAAACTTAATTGACGATACATTTTAATGGCTTTCTTATTTTTCCCTTGTAAGATCAATAAATCGGCGAGTGTCTCGGAAGCTAAGTCGTTGTCTGTAACTATACTTTTTTCTATTAATTTCTTCAAACGCTTGCCTTTGTCTCCCGTAATTTTGGATTTTGCTTCGGGTTTTGCTTTGATGGCTTGGGGTATTTTTTTGACCTTTCGGACTTGTCTTTTTTTCTTTTTCTCACCAAATGCAGTAACCTGCGGAGCTTCCAGATTGGTGAGCCATTCCGTGAAATCGGGCGTATAAGTTGCCACTGTATTATCTTCGGCGCCATCTGCACTTATCGTATCTTTTTTTTCTTTTTGCACCTCATCTTCTTTTTCGCTCCAATCAAATATTGTTGTAAATGCAAGCGGCTGTTCTTCTTTTTCTTCGGGAAATTCTATTTCCTCAAATGGCTCTATTTCAACTACTTGTGTGATGGGTTTTTCGATTTCCGGCATATGATTGCCATTCGTGACGGTACTGGTTACTGCTTCTACGGGCGCAGCTAATATTTCAAATTCTGACATCGGCGGTTCTTCGAGTATCAGTACTTGTTCGTCAAAAATATGGGTAAAATCAACAACTTGTTTAGGCATATTTAGGCTTTTATCTTTGTGAAGATTTTTCATAGTATGGTACAAAAACGTGCGGTCGGTGCTATACGCTGCCGCAAGGTGTAATGATTTTTTTGCATCAGGATGGCGGGTGTATTCCTGCATTTTCGCCCTCAATATATGAAAACTTTGGCAATATGGATAACGCATCAACACGCGACTCACTTCCGTCTCGTCGGGCACTTCGGTGAGGTGCGGATATTGGAGTAGGTCTGCAAATCTTTGTGCTGTCATTTTTTAAGTTCAAGTTCAAGCGCAAATTCAAATACGCCATGAATATAGGTATATTAGACTTTATTCAATCGCTTCGAGTATATTTTTTGGATTCTGTTTCATGTTGTGATGACTGATAAACTCTCCTGAAGCGACTCGCTTCTGTGTCTCTGTTACTTCTTCTACAAGTTGTGATTTGCTAATCGGATTACCAATAACTTCATAACCAACGACTTGTGCATCAGCAACTTTTGCAACATTTCTTAATATTTCATAATACGCCTCCAGTATCGCTTAATCATTGATTTCATCCAATAATTCATTGATAGACAGGCGGTAATCTTGTACAATCATAATTTTAGTGATTTGGGTGGATTCGTTGATTCGTTATTCGTTATTCGTTATTCGTTATTCGTTATTCGTTATTCGTCATTCGTCATTCGTTATTCGTTATTCGTTATTCGTTATTCGTTATTTGTAGAATCGTTTTATTTATATTTTGCGTAGCAAAATACACACAAATGACGGATAACGAATAACGAGTCCACAGATAACGAATAACGAGTCCACGGATAACGAATAACGAGTCCACGGATAACGAATCACCAATTATTAAACGCTTTATTAAAAATATCTTCTAAAAGTTCTTCATAAATCTGTTCAGTGAGGGTGTTTTGTACTGAACTAAAATCGGTCGAGCTATCAAATTCCGCGAAGCGAGAAAACGATTGTGTCCACTTATCTTCTTCATCGACAAGATTGATGTAGCTCACCGAAACTGAGATGACAAGGCGCGTCAGCTCTGCGACTTCGCCTTCGCGTGCTGCTACGGGGTTGATGCTGTATTCGGTAATTGACCCCGAAAATTCGACATCGCCATTGGCAGTATTGTAGTCAAGTCTTGATTGATTGCGAACTTTATTCCTCAATTGTTCCGTAAAAGTTTGGCTAATATCTACCGGCGCATTGAGTGCTTGCACCTCAAAATTTTGCACCGAAAATGTGTTGACCTCTAAGGGTATCGTTGTTGATTTGAACGAATAACACCCCGTAACCAACAAAATTGAAAGTAAATATAAATATTTCATAACGAATGTGCTGATGTGCTGATGTGCTGATGTGCTGACGACTCGAACGCATACACACATCAACACGTCAGCACTATTCTATGCCGTATTGTTTAATTTTTCGATACAAAGTGCGCTCTGAAATGCCCAAATCTGTTGCGGCATCTTTTCTTTTATTGCGGTGTTTGTCGAGTGCTTTTTTGATGAGTTCTTTTTCCATATCTTCTATCGAAAGTGATTCTTCCAACTGAATGGTAGCAGACGATGTACCAGCTCCTGAATTGTAACGTGGTGTGGGTTCATCTTCGTATATTTCTTCGTTTTCATCAATAGAAATATTTCGCGGCGGATAAAAACCATTGTCTGTACTTTTTTCTTGCAGTGCCTGATAAGAGGCTTTCGATTTCAAGTCCGGGACACGTAAGTTATTGGTATTGATGAGGTTAAAGACGAGTGATTTTAGGTCGTTGAGGTCGTTTTTCATATCAAACAGGAGTTTGTACATGATTTCTCGTTCTTGCATATTTTCGCCGCTGCCATTTTCTTTATTGATGACTGCAGGCAAATGCCGCTTGCGCGCATCGGGCAGAAAGCGTAGGATTTCATTCGCACCTATCATTCTATCTTCGGACAAAACAGAGACTTGTTCGGCGATATTTTTCAACTCACGGATGTTTCCGTACCAGGCATAATCTTCCAAAATTCGTCGTGCTTCTTCGTCCAAACGTACCGTATCGCTCTTATATTTTTCCGCAAAATCTACCACAAATTTTCTAAATAACAAATAAATATCCTCTTTGCGCTCGCGCAAGGGCGGTACGCTAATCGGTACGGTATTGAGTCTATAGTATAGGTCTTCGCGAAATTTGCCCGTTTGCATCTTGTCTATCAAGGCGGCATTGGTGGCAGCTACGACACGCACATCGGTCTTATACACCTTTGACGAACCCACACGCATAAACTCGCCCGATTCTAATATGCGCAACAGAAACGCCTGCGTATCAAGGGGCATTTCGCCGATTTCATCCAAAAAAATCGTACCGCCATCGACGGTTTCAAAGTAGCCTTTCCTATCGCCCGTCGCGCCCGTGAATGCGCCTTTTTCGTGACCGAATAACTCTGAATTTATTGTCCCTTCGGGTATCGCCCCTGTATTGACGGCGATAAATTTGTTGTGTTTCCGCGGACTAAGTGTATGGATTATTTTGGAGAACACCTCCTTCCCTACCCCACTTTCTCCTGTTATCAAGACCGACAAATCAGTAGGTGCCACACGCACCGCCGTAGACAAGGCACTTTCCAATGCCACCGAACTACCGATAATACCAAATCTTTGTTTTATACTTTGTAAATTCATACTTAAGTTTAAGTTTAAGTCTAAGTTTAAGTTTAAATTCGATTTGAACTTAATCTTAAACCTAATCTTAAACTTTAATAAATTACCGTTCCTACTAATTTGTAATACGCATCATTGAACGGAACGCTGATGGACAGTACAACATATATGCTATTTATACCGTCTAATATCTTGTTATTCAGGGCGTATTTGAGTAAAAAATCGGGGTCAGTAATGGGAAAATTATATACTTGTCCGCGATATCGGAAGGTCAGTCGAAGTTGTGGACGTTTGTAGTTTTGTCGCTTTTTTTGTCGGATTTGAAACGCAGTGATTTTGACGAACATCAGCGAGTAACCCACCTCTTCAATCGCTTCTTTTGTTATCGTATTTCCTTTGTTACCAAATATTGTTGTGAAGGCTTCATTGTCGCAAATTTCATCTAAAATATCGCGTTCCAATTTACCCAAAACCCGTATCGAATCTTTGTCGAAAATCGTATTTTCAGGTTGATAACTCGTTTCGCAAACATCGGCATTATCAATTTCGATAATATCCAATATCATCGCTTCGGCACACAGATAATTGGGTACTTGCCCGAATGTGGTGGCACAAACGGGTCTTATCCAACGCGGTCTGCCGTTGATTCGGAGTGGGCGGTTTTGGGCATCCAATTGGATACCTGCCAAGCATTTTCCGCCTTCTTTATAAGAATTTGCCAAGCATAAAAGTTTCATGGTGTGTCTTAGTAGTAAGTCAAACTAATTATGATAAGTTCATTTGGCGAAATTTGTCCGATTACTTTGTTGGAGAACATCCAGCGTAGCTACGGCTATGCTGAATAACCTCCGCCTCGTACTCGAAAAAATTTCACTCAAAGCAACATATCATAATTAGATTGACTTACTACTTAGGGTACTGACGACTTTAGCCGTCAAGTGTTTTGGATGCCCCCGCGACGGCTAAAGTCGTCGGTACGGGGGTCATTTTAGGTGAATAATTTCAACATCATTATTGGCTACTTTGAGGTATTCGGCGAGTAGTCTGCGGTGACATTTTTCTACGGTGTGTTCGCTGCACAACAGACAGTTTTCGTGTAGTTTTTCGATATTGACTTTCTTTTTTATCTTCCTCATATCCAATAAGTTGAGGTATTCGTCTTCGTACTCCTCCCACGTCATATTTTTTTTGCGGTATTTGGATAATAATTCTTTTGTCGGGGCAAAATCCAATTCGTGTTCGTAGTCGATATTATCAATTTTTTTTGCGAAAAATGCCAAGTCGTTTCCCTTCGCAAATCCTGATAATTGTGAGGTGTTGTTGACGCGCGTATCCACGATTTTTTTCACCTTATTAGTGGTCAACAAGTTGAAAAATGTTTGGGCGTTTTTTTTTGTGAAGCCTATTGTGAATAGCTTTATCATGGTGTCGTGTGTTCGTTATTATCTTCTAATAATATTCATCTTTTTCCTCCAACCATTCGTGAAAATTTGAGGGTGTTATGGTTTCAAATTGAGCATCGGGGTAGGCGTTTTTCCATCCACCCGGAATTTTATTTTTCCTTTTTTCACTCCATTTAAATTCATAAGCATATAAGCTGCCGCCCCTATCCTCTATCCAATCAATTTCTTGTTGGTCATAAGTTCTCCAAAAATAATTATAGACCAACGTTCCCCTGTAAAATTGCTTTTTTTTGCGCTCACTTACCGCATAATTTTCCCATAACTGCCCAATGTCATTTCGGAGGTCTATGGGATTGAGATTGCCAATAATGGCATTTCGAATGCCGTTGTCATAAAAATACCATTTGCTGTTTTTGACTACTTCTTTTCGGAGATTTCGACTAAATCCACCGAGTTTATGAATGATAAATACCTTTGAGAGCAAGTCCAAATATTTCTCAACTGTGTTTCTACTTAATTCCAATTTATTTGACAATTCGTTATAAGATACTTCGCTACCTACTTGAAAAGCAATGAGTTGGAGTAATTTCAATATTTTTTCGGAGTTGTTGATATTTTCAAAAACCAAAATATCTTTAAACAAATAACTATTGAGTATTTCTTGAAGGTATTCAATTTTTTCTGTATTTGTATTTAAATGAATCAATTCAGGATAATTGCCAAATATCAATCGATTCCGTAGGCATTCCTGCCTTTCAATAATGGTTTCAGTCTGTTGATATTCCAATTCCGAGAAAGGAAATAAATGATAAGTTTTCTTTCTCCCTGTCAAGGGTTCACCCGTGTTTCTCGTAATATCAAATGCAGATGAACCAGTCACGATAATTTCTATTCCCTTAATACTATCTACGATGAGTTTGAGGATTTTGCCGATTTCAGGAACTTTTTGTGCCTCATCAATAATTAGCAATTTCTTACCCTCCAAGAGCTTTTCATAATGTATTACGCTCCTTCGCTGTAAGGCTTGTGCCGTCAGAATATCCTCACCATTCAGCAATAAATATGGCTTGTCAATTTCACTTATTATTTTTTCGAGTAATACGGTTTTCCCGACACGCCTCGGACCAAGTAGTACGATAACCTTATTTGGTTGAATGGCTTTTTTAAACCGATTTTCGATATGTCTGTTTAAAATTAACATAAATTCATTCTTTTTATTGAACAAATTTAGCTAAATTTAAATTATTTATTGAACGAATTTAGCTAAATTAGAACTTTCCATTGAACGAATTAACGTTAATTCGTTCAATGGAAAGTAAAATTTACCATCTTTCCTCATTTCCTTTCGACATTTCGACTTTCCAACCAATCTCTTTATTATGCAATTTATAAGCGGCTTTCAACTTCGCTGCTTCATCCACATTTGGTTCAAAAAGCGAAGGTTCGGGGAGTTTTTTGGCGTATTTTTTCAATAAATCAGCTTCTAATTCACTGTGCGTTTTGAGGGTTTTATCTTTTAAAATATGTTGTACTTTAAAGCCGGTTTCATCCAAATAGTTGGCAATCATCGAAAAGCGGTGACATTCCAACGGATTCCCTTCCGAGCACATCAGCGCAATCCGAAAACCTTTTGATACACCAATATCTACCCGTTCCACGCCTTGTTGAAAGGCGAATGTTTTGCGGAATAATTCAAAATCCAACTGACCCTCTGCGTCCAGTAATTCCGCTGCTTCGTGCCTTGCGCCAAATTCATCTTTGAAGTGCATGTAGGTGATACCTTGTTTGTCTAAGAAGTTTTTTAAGGAAATTTGATTGAATTGTGGGTTGTATTTACTCGCGGGCATACTTCGCACATCTACCACACAATCAATTTGTTGTGATTGCAATAGCTCTAAAAAATACTCGGCTTCGTGATTGGAATGACCGACGGTAAATATTTGTTTTTTTTGTTCCATTGTGTGAATTAGTATGAGAATGTATCTTTATTTTAATTGGGGAATTTTGCTCCGAATTTGACCCAAAACTTGTCAGACATTTTGAAAATGTCTGACAAGTTTTGGGTCAAATTCAGGGTCGGGGAATTTATTTTCTTCGATTTAACATGCTCAAAATAAATTGTTGGAGTGGTTTGGATTAGTCATTTTTCTTTTTGTATTTTTCAATAATTTGGCGCACTTTTTCTACTGGCATCTGAGCAATTTTAGCAATATATTCAGCCGGATGCCCGTCCTCATTTAGAGCCATTATCATCTCAATTTTCCCTTCTTCCTTTGCTGTATCAGCTACTCCACGCACCTCCGCATAATTTATCTCACTAATTTCGTAGGCTTTACGTTCTTCGGGAGTCATATTGGCGCGTTCTGCCGTTTTAAAGGCTTTTTGGAAAATCGGCTCATTGAGTATGCGTGGAATATCATCGAAATCGGGTAATTTTTTGAGAAAATATAACCACTTATCAAACTGCGTCTCCAATTCATGTTCTTCTTTGGTGAAGGCGGGCATTTGTATGAATTTGAAGTGTAATTTATCGCTGAACGGGTCACAATCTTGGTCTTTGAGCATCACATCTCGTCTCAATTTTGCTTTTTCTTTATCATCATCATAAAAGAAATCTAAAATTGCGATAAAGTAAATAGCACTCAATTCAAATGCCCATTCGCCACGCATGGCTTGTTCTTTTATTGGATAAGTTGTGTAGTATAAAGCCCTGTTTTTGAAGTTTTTAAACTTCTCTTTTTGCATTTCTACTATAAATCTTTCGCCTGTAATAGAAGTACAAAGAATGTCAAAAAATGCCTTGCGTTCTGTTCCGCCACCCGGCAAAGCCTCTGTGTTATCAAATTGCAACTCTGCGATTTTGTGATGTTTGGGCAGCAATTGATTCAGGAAATCTACGAGCAAATCCTTGTTCGCCTCTTCACCGAAGAGCTTCTTGAAACCAAAATCCGTATATGGATTGATATATTTTGACGGCCTTTCTTCTTGCATTTTTTTATGAAATTTACGTAAAACGATTTTGTAAATCGTAACTCATGTACAGCGTGACGATTTGAAAAATCGTTTTACGTTTGTATTTAAACTAACTCTCCTTTCAAAGTCGCCGAATTTGCATCCAACACCTTCACCTCACAATAATCGCCCACTTTCAAGCCGTCTTTTTTTGGAAAAATCAACATTTTATTCTGCGAGTTTCTTCCTTTAAAATCTTGGTCAGATTTCTTCGATTCGCCTTCAATGAGGACTTTAAAAGTCTTACCAATATCCGCTTGGTTATGCTTGAATGACACCTGTCTTTGAATACGAATCACCTCACTCAAACGACGTTTTTTCACTTCCAATGGAATGTCATCTTCATACTTTTTTGCTGCCAAAGTACCCGGACGTTCGGAGTAATAAAACGTATAGGACATCGAGTATTTTGCAAACTCAATCATGGTCAATGTATCAGCGTGTTCCTCCTCCGTTTCAGTACAAAAACCACAAATCATATCCGAAGAAATCGCACAATCGGGGATGATTCGATAAATGGATTCGACGCGTTCTTTATACCATTCTCTATCGTAGGTACGGTTCATGAGTTCGAGTACACGGGAGTTGCCGGACTGTACGGGGAGGTGAATGTAATTGCAAATATTTTCGTATTTCGCCATCGTGTGCAGTACCTCGTCGGTGATGTCTTTCGGATGCGAAGTCGAAAAACGGACACGCAAGTCAGGGTGTATAAGTGCAACACGTTCAAGTAGTTGAGCAAAATTAACCGATTCGCTATCGTCGGGTGCAGTCCATTTATAGGAGTCCACATTTTGCCCTAAAAGCGTCACTTCGCGGAAGCCACGCTCGTATAGTGCCGTTGCCTCGGCTGTGATGCTATACGCATCACGACTACGCTCGCGTCCTCGCGTAAACGGTACGACACAAAAGGAACACATATTATCACAACCTCTCATAATTGAGATGAACGCCGTCACACCATTACTCTGCAAACGAATCGGGTTGATGTCGGCATAAGTTTCTTCGCGAGAAAGGAGGACATTGACACCGCGTTCGCCGTCGTCTGCGCCTATAATGAGGTTGGGTAGGTCGCGGTAGGCATCCGGTCCGACGACCATATCGACGAGTTGTTCTTCTTCGAGAAATTTCTTTTTCAGACGCTCCGCCATGCAGCCCAATACGCCCACCAATGTACCCGGACGCTTTCGTTTCACCTTATCAAATACCCGTAAACGCTTCCGCACGGTATCTTCTGCCTTCTCTCGAATGGAACAAGTATTGATGAGAATCAAGTCAGATTCTTCCATATTGCGCGTGGGTCTATAACCTGATTCGGCGAGTATGGACGCGACAATTTCGCTGTCGCTAAAATTCATCTGACAGCCATAACTCTCTATATAAAAACGTTTTGCAGCTTCTTTTTCGATTTTTTTCTCCTGAAAAAATACTTCGCCCTGCTTCGATTCGTCGATGGTTTTGCTCGCTATCTGAAATTCTAATGTCGGATTGTCGTTATACATTGATAAGTTTAAGTTAGGGACAGGTCGCGACCTATCCATACAAAAAGTATAAGTTTAGAGCATGTTTAAATGTAGATTTCGCAAGCGAAATTGCTGTTTATCGCTGTTTGTCTCTGAACGCAAAAGTACGGCTTTTTTGGCAGAACTGCCAATTTGTCACGTTTTTTACAAATAAAAAGAAGTGAATGAATAAATGTATTAAGAATATCCTAAAAACGTGTTAATTAGTCGAAAACATTTGATTTAATATGATGAAAACTTGCATCTTTGATGCGTCTTTCCGTTGAACGTCTTGTCTTTTATGAATGTTAAATTGTTCAAATTGAAGTTAATTTAGGGAAGAGGAAGAAAATAATCTACCCCAAATGAAAAAGTTATTTTTTTTCTTTCACTAAGTGAAACATATAAGAAAAAGAACAATTCAGACGGGTAGATTATTTTTTTCGTCTTCACTTAGATAGATTAGCGAACTAATTAATTCCCGAAATCGTTTGCCGTAACAACATTATCCCATTCATCAATTTTTTTGGTTCTTTGACAAATCCCGTGATTGTTCGTTTTTCTGCCTCGCGATTGTTCGTCTCTTGCGTAAGGGATAGTAGGTGTTGTTTGAACGTAACGTAGCGATAGCGGAGTGGAGAGAGTGCCGGATAGCCCGACCCCCGACTGATAAGGAGGGGGATACGCCCAAATTTTTATTCACTTCACTGGATTTGTCAAAGAACCATTTTTTTATTAAAAGCACCAATTTAATCCACACAATATGAGATATATGTTCCTCCTGTTGCTGTTAATTGCAACAACAACCTTTGCTCAGAATGCCTTACCCATTCAGAAGAATATACAAATCACCCGGATACAAGACAGCCCAAAAGTAGATGGCTCACTCGACGATGCCATCTGGCAAACCGCCCCAATCGCTACTGATTTCATCCAGCGAAATCCTGCCCCCGGCGTACCTGCTACCAATGAGACAGAGATTCAAATGCTCTACGATGACGCCGCTATCTATATTGGCGCGAAAATGTACGATGCCGCCCCCGACAGTATACGACGCGGACTTGCCGGACGCGACCAAATCGGTGACGCTTCTTATATTGGAATTTTTATTGATGCGTATCAAAGTGGGCTCAATGGCGAAAGCTTTATTGTGACGAGTGCGGGTGTGCAGTTTGATGCCAAGTATTCGGAAAACGGAGAGGATGAGAACTGGAATAGCGTCTGGAAAAGCAGCGTCCAATTTACGGATGAAGGTTGGACGGCAGAGATGCGGATTCCGTTTTCTGCCCTACGTTTTCCGAAAAAAGATGTGCAAAATTGGTGGGTCAATTTTCAACGCCGTGACCGTAGAATCGGCGAAGAGAGTTGGTGGAAGCACGTTGATCCAGAACTCAATGGTTTCTTTAATCAATTTGGCGAATTGCAAGGTATGGAAAATATTGACTCTCCGACGCGCTTATTTTTATACCCTTTTATTGCTGCAAATGCAGGACATTTTCCTTCTGAAGATGACAACTCAAGTGGTTGGTCGAGAGGCTTTAGTGCCGGGATGGACATCAAATACGGTATTAATGACGCCTTTACACTAGACATGACCTTGATACCCGATTTTGGGCAAACGGCTTCGGATGACCAAATCCTGAATCTTGGAGCATTTGAAGTGCAATTTGATGAAAATCGACAGTTTTTTACCGAAGGTACAGAGCTTTTTAGCAAAGGCGACTTGTTTTATTCGCGTAGAATCGGCGGTACACCAAGCAAATATTATGACGTGATAGATGAGGCGGATGCCTCTGGCGAAACTATTATTTCTAATCCGCAGACGGTACAATTAATCAATTCGACCAAGCTCTCCGGGCGGACTCAAAAGGGCTTGGGTGTCGGCATTTTCAACTCTGTGAGTGCACCTGCCAGAGCAATGCTCGAAGATAGTGAAGGCAATAGTCGAGAAGTCGAAACCAGTCCTTTGACGAATTATAATGTAATGGTTTTTGACCAAAATTTAAAAAATAATTCATACGTAAGTCTTATCAACACCAATGTGTGGCGAGCCGGCGGCGGCGACAATTACGAAGCCAATGTGACGGGCGGTTTGTTTAGCATTGCCAATAAAAAAAATACTTATGCGGTGGACGGGGGCGCAGCTTTGAGTCAGAAATATTTCACGAATTTTGAAAATCCCGAATTCGGTTATCAAACCAGTTTGGCACTTAGAAAAACAAGTGGAAATTTCAATTTTGGTATCGAACACAGTATCGTTTCTGACCAGTACGACCATAATGATTTGGGCTTTTTGCGGCGCAATAATACGCATAATATTGAGGGCTTTGCAGTGTATAATTTTTATAAGCCCTTCGGGAAATTTATTAATATGAGTATCGGCGGATCAGCCGAATACAATCGCCTCTACAAACCCTCTGCCTATCGACAGTTTAGCATTAATCCGTCTTTTGAGGCGACCTTCAAAAATCGTATGGAAATAGGCGCGTGGATGTGGGCAACGCCCTTTGGCGCAAAGGATTATGATGATCCACGCGAAGATGGACGATTTTACGACATGCCTCAATTTACAGGTGCAGGCGGCTATTTCAGCACCGACCAACGTAAGAAAATGTATTGTCAATTCAATTTCTTTAGTGGCAGTGTTGCCGAAAAAGGTCGTTGGCTTTATAATTTTAGTGTGCGTCCGACTTTTATTCTTTCAGACAAATGGCGCATCAATTATAGCTTTAGTTATCGCGATGGTAATAAGGATACAGGATACGTGGAGCATTGGGAAAATGACGACATCATTTTCGGAAGACGCAATATTGATGGTTACGAAAATGTAGTTGACGCAAGTTATATTTTTACCAATAGAATGGGGCTTACGCTACGTGCGCGACACAATTGGACAAAGGTGGTATATCAGACCTATCACTTGCTTGATGAGGACGGCATTCTGCGCCCAACGACCTATGACGGCATTGATACGGACGGCTTGGCATATAATAATACGAGCTTTAATGCCGTAAATATCGACCTTATATATACGTGGGAATTTACGCCGGGCAGTCAGTTTCTTGTCGTTTGGAAAAATAATATTATTACGGCAGATAATGATACGGATATTTCGTTTTTTCGCAATTTTGGCGAGACGATGACAGGCGACCAGTCGAATTTCTTTTCGGTGAAATTTTTGTACTTTTTGGATTATTTGTCGCTGAAGAGGGCTTCGTGATTCGTTAGTTTGCTTTAACTGATAAGGGAAGGCGAAAAATCGGGCGTAGCTTCAAGTTTGTAATAGTTGCTTGACTTTATACTGCCTTGTTTGCCAGTGTTTTGCTACAAATTACATTATTTTTTCATCCCTAAGTGAAGCATTTTTCTGTAAAAAAATCAATAAAACGATACCAAAAATTTCGCCGGAAACGGTAGTCATAAATTGGGTGTTTTCATAAAAAAGATACACGAATACTGCCGTCATTGTTCCGAAGAATAACGACCATAATGCCGCCTCGAATACACGAAAAACATACAAATGTATACACATTTTTTAGATAATTAAATGATTTTTTTTTATTCATTAAAATACTTTGAAAAAATGTGAAATATTACAAAATTGGTATATAAATTGTTAGAGACATTTATCTTTATAAAGATAAGGATAAAAAATATTCTTCAAGAATGCTGTACAGGAATAAGTAAAGAATATTAGGAACGACGCAAAAATAAATTCAGATTTTGACTTGTTCTTTTCTCCTTTTTCTGCGTTATGAAAATCCTTGTATAGCTTGGCTATGCGCGGTTTTCATGCCTTGAAAAAGAAAAAAATAAAGTCGTCAAGAACCTGCATTTATTAAAACCCTGTTCCTAAAAAACATTTTTAAACATAAAAAAAATCTATTAAGAATGAAAAATCTAATTAAGTTAGCTTTTATCACATTTATTGCTTTAGCTGCGAATATGGGTGCTCTATCTGCCCAAGATGATAATCAGGGTAAAGTATACCTAATTGAAGAAATCTATTTATTTGATGAATTGGATTATGCTTTTTATCAATCCTATAATGCCTTTTTGAGCGGTCAAGATGCTCGTGCAGGTGCGCGATTGAAGCGTGCCGCTTACTTTGTGAGACTAGAGGCGAATGAAGCAAAAACCCATAATAAAAAGCCCATCGAAAAGCAGGCAAACCGCCTAATGGCTCTATCGGATAGTATTGCATTGGGTAAAATAAACTCGGCAGCGAGATTGCGCCGTGCTTATTCGCGGACTCACCACGTACTCGCACAGGATTATAAATTGCGTGCCGCGGGGTTTTGGGCTGGTGAAAAAGCAGAACAAACCGGACATGCTATGATAGCTGCCGTAGGTCATTTAGGACATGCCGCCAAGTGGACAGGCAGAAAGGTAGAGCAAGGCGTCGTTGGTACAGGAAATGTCATCGGTAGTGCTGGAAAAGCTGTCGGAAAAGGTGCTGTATCTACCGGAAAAGCTGTTGGAAAAGGTGCTGTATCTGCAGGAAAAGCTGTTGGGAAAGGTACTGTATCCGCAGGAAAAGCTGTTGGGAAAGGTACTGCATCCGCAGGAAGAGCTGTCGGAAAAGGTGCTGTATCTGCAGGAAAAGCTGTTGGCGAAGGCGCCGCAACTGCCGGCGTAGAGAGCTATCGAGGCGTTCGCTGGCTCGCTGGAAAAATGATTCGAGGCGTAGCTTTTGTACCCGAAAAGGTAGGGCAAGGCTTAGAATGGCTCGGAAAAAGCATCGACAATATCGGAGAAGACGTAGAACCCAACCCACGCCCGAAAAAATCGAAAAAAGAGAAAGAATAATTTACCACTGTATGGCATAAAAAATACCGCATAAGACGATGTCTTATGCGGTATTTTTTTTACTTTTGAATAAAATAAATTAAAAATATATGGTTCTTTGACAAATATAGTGATTATTCGTTTTTCGTCTGTTCGTTTGTCTTTCTTGCGTAAGTGAAAGAAATTAAATAAATTGTTCCATAATGCGCCGTAATTTTTTCTTCTAAAGAATTCAAAAAATCGTTGCATAGCCATAGCTACGGAACTATTTTTTGTGTTTTTTAGAAGGGAAAAGAACAAGAACAATTCAGACGGGTAGATTATTTTTTCGTCTTCCCTAAGTAGTGGGACTCGTTTTGGCTAAGCCGAAATACGTTCAAACAATACCTATTGTCTCTTCGAAAGGGACAAGCAATCACAGGATTTGTCAAACAATCAACTAATAATAAGAGTATATTTGGTATACCAAACTCATTCAAAAAAAAAGCAATGCACGCATTGCTTTTTTAAACAATATTTCCTAACTTCGCATTTGAAAACATACTTGTAAAACCGTTCAAAATACAGCGTTTTTTTAATTAAATTGAGTATGTCACAAATCGGTGGTATTATAAAAGGTACGGTAGTACCAAAGCCGTTTGTAGCAAGGTCTAAAGAACAATCGATTAAGATACGTAGTACCGACACCGTTAGTGTGTACAAACGGTGTCGATGCTAACACATCTTGTCATTGAAATGTGTACCACCGATTTGTGATGCACTCAATTAAATTCATCCCTTGGCGGCTAAAGTCGTCATTACAGTATAATATTATGGCAGACAAATATTTCTCTATGGACAACTTGCGCTTCCTGATGTATGAAGTGCATGATACGCCCGAATTGGCGAAACACCCAAAGTATGCGGAGTATACACGCGAGACTTCAGATATGATGCTAGATGCAGCTAAACAACTGTCTGACAGTATGTTATTTCCTTATTATGAGGAAGTGGATAGATATGGTAGCGACTATAAAGACGGTACAATTCAAGTGCATCCGATTATCAACAAATTTATGAAAGCTGCCGGAGAGGGCGGTTGGATTGGCGCGGCGGCACCCACAGAAATCGGCGGTATGCAGATGCCTTCGTCTTTGCTCAATGCGGTAAATATGTTGATGGGCGCAGCGAATAATTCGATGGTTGGCTACACGGGTTTGACCGGAGGCGCAGCGAAATTGATTTATTCGTTTGGAACGAAAGAGCAACAAGATAAATATATTCCAAAGATGTTTTCAGGCGATTGGCAAGGCACAATGGCACTGACCGAACCGCAAGCAGGGAGTTCGCTATCAGATTTGACGACCTCCGCAAAGCCGATGGAAGATGGCTCATATCGTATAAAAGGACAGAAAATTTTTATCTCATCGGGCGATTATTCAGGCATTGAAAATGTAGTGCATCTCATGCTCGCACGCATAGAAGGTGCGCCGGCAGGGTCAAAGGGTATTTCCCTTTTTATCGTACCAAAACACCGCATCAATGATGACGGCAGCCTAACGCCAAATGACGTGACAACAGCAGGTGCATTCCATAAAATGGGGCAATGTGGTTATGCGACTTCGCACCTCATTATGGGTGAAAAAGAAGATTGTCACGGCTGGCTCGTAGGCACAGCAAATCGTGGTTTGCGACATATGTTTCAGATGATGAACGGGGCGCGAATTTCTGTCGGGGCTACGGGTGCGTCGATTGCTTCGGCAGCATACTATGCTTCTTTGCAGTACGCAAATGAGCGTCCACAAGGGCGTAGAATCCCCGACCGCGATATAAATAAACCACAAAGTCTCATCATCGAACACGCTGATGTGCGCCGTATGTTGATGTTGCAAAAAGTGATTATGGAAGGGTCGATTAGCTTGTTATTGGAATGTACCATGTTACACGACCGTATGCAACTCACTGATAATGAACAAGAAAAAGAAGATTTGGATTTATTACTCGAATTACTGACACCGGTTGCCAAAACCTACCCTTCGGAAGCCGGAGGCGTGGCGGTGAGCAATGGTTTGCAGATATTTGGCGGTTATGGTTTCTGCAAGGATTTTCCTTTGGAACAACTGCACCGTGACATCAGAATTTGTCCGCTATATGAAGGTACAACGGGGATTCAGTCCATGGATTTGCTCGGCAGAAAGGTGACGACAGCCAACGGAAAAGCCCTCGTGTTATTCGCCGCAGAAGTGCAAAAAGAGGTGGAGGAAGCCATGAATTATGACGACCTCAAACCCTACGCCAAACGCCTAATCCAAGAGGAACAAAATCTGCAAGAAGTCACACAACACCTCGTTGACATTGCGATGCAGGGCGATAAAGAGGGCTTCCTTGCCGATGCCAATATCTACATGGAACTTTTCAGCGCAAATATCTTAGCATGGCAATGGCTCAAACAAGCTAACGCCGCCAAACGTGCCCTACTGACCGAAAATCCGCAAGGCGAACGCCTCAAAATGTTGGAAGGCAAGATACTTTCACTCAAATTTTACTTCAAATATGAAATGCCGAAAACAATAGCGTGGAGCGCGATTTTAAAGGATAATACGGAGCAATTGACCGTAGCGAAAAAAGACGAAGTCCTTTGCTAATTTGCGTTTATGTGTTATCGTGTTACAGTGTTATCGTATCTATCTATCGAGAATAACGATAACATCATAAGTGAAAGAAACAAAATAAATTAGACCATTATGCTTGTTCTTTTCCATTGTAAAAAACATAAAAAAGACTTCGTATAGCTCGGCTATGCTCAGTTTTTTATATCTTTTACAAAGAAAAACAACTGCGCCTTCTGGTCTAATTTATTTAATTTCTGGTTCTTTGACTAACACGTAAATATAACAACACCATTTCAACATGAGAAAACTCTGGTTTACTTTCGGCGCAATCGTTTTTTTCCTAACGGTTGCCATTTTCTTTCCTTTTTATATTATCGCTTTTATCATTTTTGGGAAACGGGCAGTACGCCCGTTAGTATGGTGCAGTCATAAAGTCGTGTCGCGAATTGTGTTGAGCTTCATGCTCATACGTATGCGGGTGCATGGACGCGAACTCATTGATAATCAAAGAAATTATGTATTAGTAGGAAACCATCAAGCACTGATTGACATTTTGCTTTATGCGGTCGCTACGCCGTTTTCGTTTAAATTTTTAGCCAAAAAAGAATTAACGAAATTACCTTTTTTTGGCTATGTCGTGCAGCGATTTTGTATCGTCATTGACCGTAAAAATGCGGCTTCACGGAAAGAAAGTTTCAAGAATATGAAACAGGCTTTGGCAGAAGGTTTTTCAATATTTATCGCGCCGGAAGGCACTCGTAATCAGATGGATCAACCACTACAAAAATTCTACGCCGGCGCATTTCGCCTTGCCATCGAAACACAAAAACCGCTGCTCGTCCTCACACTCACCCATTCGGGCGAGCTAAATAATCCGCGTAAGAAAATGGACTTATCGCCGGGTGCGGTAGATTGTTATTTTGATGTGCCGATTGAGACGGAAGGGCTGACTTTGGAGGATGTGCCGGAGTTGGAGGCGCAGGTGCGAGGGGTAATGTTGGGGCATTTGATGTAACACGGACATTCCTGTTCGTATTGTGTGAAGGGTGGACAGGAATGTCCGTGTTACGTCTCAAATAAAACCTCCATCTCCAAATCATTCTGAACCAATCCGCTTGAATGTTCGTTTTCATACAATCCGTAGGTCGTAATCATGGTGAGGAAAATGGCTTTTTTAGTGCCTGTTTCTGCTCTGAAAACGGCTATTTTTTGGCGCAATTGTCGTGCATAAGATTTGGTGATTACGTAGGGTTCGGTGGAGAATTTGATTTCACACAAATTGATAACTTGGTCTCTTCGGTCAATGATTAAATCAATTTGTGCGCCGTCCTTTGCGTCCTGACTTTTCCATGAAAAAGTATGACTGATAAGCCCTCTGATACCCAAAGCATCTTTAATTTGTTGGATATGATATAGGCAAATTTGCTCAAAAGCATAGCCACTCCAAGCGCGGTAAGCGGGTGTATCGGTGGCATTGCTCCAATTGTACAAATCGTCAGGGTCAGAGCCTTCGATAAATCGCAGATAAAATAACGTATAAAAATCTACCAACTGATATAAACTGTTCTTTTTCTTTTTGTTAAATGGATTATAACGACGAATAAAACCGCTTTTTTCCAACCCATCTAAGATAGCTGTAAGCGTGCCACTGTTCGTGATTTTTGCATATTTGATGATTTCGCTGCGGGTCAAACCCTTTGTTTTTTGAGCAATTGCACGTACTACCGCGATGTGCCTTTCTGCTCTTGAAAACAGGGCGCGAAAAAGATTATCAAACTCCAAACGAAGCAACCCATCGGCAGCAAAAGCGGTTTGCTCAATATTCTGCATGACGCCGTAGCCTTGCGACACCCGATTGAGATAAAAAGGAATCCCGCCCATGACCATGTACAATTGTATGATTTGGTAGTGAGTCAGCGCAGGATTTTTCAATTTCAATAATTGCGCTGCTTCGCGGAGGGTAAAAGGAGCTAAACGGATGCGCTCGGTGATGCGGTTGTGCAAGCCACCTTTGTGGTTGATGAGCTTGTTGATTATCCATGAAGCCGCCGAACCGCAAACGACCAAAACGACATCATCTCTCGCTGCTGCCCAACTGTTCCAAAAATGCTCTAAAGCAGGAATAAAATCAGATTTTTGATTGTCGAACCACGGCAATTCGTCCAAAAACACAACTTTTTGTGGGTCTTTTGAGGCTTTCAGAAAATCAATTAATTGGCGGAAGGCTAAAAACCAATTTTTAGGAACGCCATTTAGGGGCTTTTCTTTTTGATACTCTTGTAGCGTGGTGTAAAAATTGAGTAATTGCTGTCCTTTGGTCACATTGGCAATAGCCGTCATTTGAAAAGTGAATTGATTGTCAAAGACTTGTCTGACCAATTCCGTTTTTCCGACCCGTCGCCTACCATATACTGCCACAAATTCTGATTGACCGCTTTTCAATAATTTTTTGAAAATTTGCTGTTCACGTTGTCGCCCGACGAATTGTTTCATGCTATTATTTTTAACTTAAAGTATGTTTTTAAAGTGAGTTTAAGTCAAAAATAAGTTATTTTTAACTTAAAGTGTAGTTTTTGGGTGAGTTTAAGTTAAAAATAAATACATACGCAAATATAGGCTGTGTTTTTATTTTCTATAAAAATTGTTAATGTGAGCTATTTTTGCGTATATTGCATAAAAAAAACCCAAATTTTACATTATTTTTGTTTAATACAATAAAAATAAAGCAATGATACGCATAGAAGAGTTTAAAGTTTATAATTATAAAAATATCGGTGAGGCGGATTTGAAGCTGTCAAATTTCAACTTGATAGTAGGGGCGAATAATTCAGGGAAGACGAATTTTATACAGATTTTGTCATTTTTGGATTTTTTGATTAATGGGGATGTTGATGTTGTGGAGAATATAATAAACAATTCAACACAATACGTATATAATTCAAGTGTAAATGGTGTTTTTGGAATCATCCATCCAAAGTTCAATTTCGATAACATTTCTACGGAATTTTATTTAAATTTTTTTGATACAAAAAATGAAATAGCCTATCAATATTTTATTTCACTTGAATGGAATAACAACGGTCTGCTACCGCCGATTGGAAAAATTAAAACAGAATATTTAACTCAAAAAAATATCCACAAAACAGGAAAAGCTACTACAATTTTTCACCGAAATAATAATGAAATCTCAGGGGCAATAAAAAGCATGGGTAAGGCAGGAAGTCAATTGCAAAGCCATGTTAGTTACATCAGAATCCTGAAAATAATTCCCGGCTTAGTTCCAAGTGAATATTCTAGTAGTATTGAAGCCTTAGAAGCGATTTTAAAAGTACCGATTTTTTATTTTTCGAGTATTGAATTGTCGAAAAAAATAAATAGAATAGACGAATATGGGGGCAGAACGATAGCTTATGATTTGTCCAGTCAAATTGCAGAAATACATAAAAACGAAACTGACTGGGAGTTTTTTGGAAAAGTGTTAAACGATTTATTAGGTATAACAAACGTTATGATTATGTCTGAATCGTATGGTGATAAACCCTCTATAACAATTATATTTTCACATGGAGAAAATGGGATGCTCAAACGTTTCCAAGACTTCTCCGACGGCTCCCTCCTCCTCATCGCCCTCCTCACAAAAATCCTCACTTCCAAACACGATATTTTCCTCATAGAAGAACCCGAAAATTCGCTACACCCAACAGCATTATTAGGTTTATTGGATGTCATGGCGAGTTTTCACAAAGAAAAACAATTTATCATTACGACTCATTCAGAAACATTAGTTAGCCGTGCCAAACCGGAGGAAGTTATCGTTGCAAAAATTGGCGAGGACGGCATGAGTGAAATTTCTAACATTCAGAATGTCAGAGAATTAAAGCGAAAATTACGCAATGACTTTATTAACTTTAGTGATTATGTATTTTTCGGAGAAGATGAAACCGTTGAAATCGAATATTGATGAGTCGTTCCAAGAAATCAAGGTGTATTTTGTTCATTCACGAAGGTCATACCGAAATCGTGTTTTATAAGCGTGTGTTTGAGGTATATTTGGCAGGGCGAAACATGAAAATGTATTGGGATAATCTGAAGGGACTCGGTGACATCAACAAAGATACCGACCGATTTATACGGCGTTTTTTAGTCAATAAAAAGTACGCGGAAAAGACTGAAATTCATGTATTTGTGGCTTATGACAGAGAAGGAAAGCGCAAAGATACTGACCCTGCATTGAATGTCGAACAACTCCGAAAAGACCACACACAAAAGCGAAAATCACGCATCAAAACCATTGAACAAATCGTCGCTACACAAGATTTGGAAAGTTGGTTTTTCCATGATATTGACGGCATTTACGATTACCTGAATGTACCCAAAAAAGACCGTACTTTCAGGGTACACAACGTAGAGAACCTAAACAACAAAGACTTAGCGGCACTTTTCAGAAAGCACGGAAAGGTATATGGCAAACGCAGTCAACAAAAAGGTGATGCGCTCGAAAAATTCATCGCTTCACTCAATATCGAATTGATTTACGAGCAAGCCAACGACCTGCGTGTAGGCGTGGAGCGGATGATTGAATGCTATGGCAATTAATTGATTATTAATAATTTACGTGCTACGAAGCCTTCCCGCTCCTATCCACCACCATCGCCGAAGCCCCTAAGTACAGGAATGTCTATGTCACGATAACCGCCTCACCATCTCCGCAGCCCTCACATTTTCCGGAAATTTCTTCAAAATCAGATTCAGCCATTTTTTTGCATTCGACATATCATTTTTTGTGAGGAAATAACCGACCTTATTCAGCATCGCCAATTCGTAATCGGGGTCAAGCGCAAGGGCTTTGTCGAAATGCGTGTTTGCAGGTTCGAGTTTGCCTTCGAGTAATAAAATATACCCCAAATTATTCCATGCAACGGCTTCTTTTTTATTTTCAGATAAAATAAATTCAAATATTTTTTTGGCATTCGCCAAATCCTGTTTTTGCAAATAAGCTGTACCGAGTTTATTATTAAAATCAAGGTTGAATGGACGTAATTCGACAGCTTTTTTATGAAAAATAAGCGACTTATCGACATTACCCAATTTAGAAAAAGCCTCGCCGATGCGGTAGGCAGTCCATCCGTCTGAAAGGTCGTCGGGCATCGTGTTTTTCGCGTAAGCGACAACATCCATATAGTTTTCTTTCGTGAAATGATAGTGGACGAGTGTCGTTAGTTTTTCGGAAATACTCGCCCCTGGTTTCGACAAATAATAGCCCGCCGAATCCAACATCTGCCCTTCGGGTACAAACTTTTCATACAAAGCAATATAGCCTCGCGCCATATCCAAATCCGAAGGATTTTCATCTGTAAGACACTCTAAACCAATGAATCGTGCAATTTCGTTTTTCTGCGTTTCGGCTACGGGTACGCCTATCGCGTGGTCGGTGATGCGTACATGCGGAATGTCGATGCTGCCACTTTTAGGCATGTGACATTCTACGCAATTATCTTGCTTGGCAACACGCTCTGCCATTGGTGCGCTGCATAGTTCGCGGTCGGTTTTGGTATGGCAATTTTTGCAGGCATTATTATAGGTGTCTGTCGTGGTGGCTTCGATGCTGTGGTGTGGATTGTGGCAGCTCGTACAACTCATTTTGCCGACCGTAAAGCATTTACTCAAGCGCATCCTATCGGCTTGAGATGCCATGATAAATTTGTCGTGCGAATTGGTATAGCGTGGCAGAAAAACGTTCATGACTTCGTTCAATTTCATGCCGGGGCGGAAGTCGAAAAAATCCTTACCTTCGTTGAGTACTGCCGTGCCTTGTAGGTGACAACGCTGGCAAATATCAATCTCCAATTCGACAGGCAAATCAACGGGATTGACGATGCTGTAATCAATATATTGGGCGGTGTCGATGATATTTCCAGCGAGTTTTTCGCGTACATGCAGCTCACCTGCGCCATGACAACGCTCGCATTCGATGCCGCGCGGCACAGTTTTGTATTTATTTTCCGAACCTGCGATGTGGTCGGGCAAGTGGTTGTGGCAGGTCATACATTCGGTGCCGATGATGCGCGAAAACCGCGAATTTGCGCCGCCCTCGAAGCCGGGTGCCATATCCCATTTACCATCTTGTGTATAGAAAGTAATCGGAGCTTGTGTGATGTAGCCGTTCTCATTGATGAGGTGGGAATTGGTGTGCTGCCCCGAACCTATCACGTAGCTGATGCGCTCGGTACGACTGTGCGTAGTGTCACCATTTTCCAATCGAAACTCCTTGATATACAGTACGCTATCCTGCCAGAAAGGTTTGTAATAAAAATCACTATCCGCATCATAAACGATGGCGTGTCGGTCAAATCGCGCCGCACTTTTCGTCTTAGTCGCATGGTCAAATGACTTGCCCATACCCGTGTGGATGTAGGTATCATAGACATTTTGGTGGCACGAACGGCAGGTCTGCATCCCGACATAATTTACCGTATCGTTCAGGTTTTTGTAGGTCGTTTCGGTGGTAGCTTGTTTGGTCGGCGTACTGCAAAAGACCAACAAAAATGCCATCAAAACGAAAACGCTATATATAATTCGATTTTGCACCTTTGCAAGATACGGGTTTTTGGTGGTTTGGAGAAATTTCAACTTCAAAGATTTCGGGTAGTTTATTCGTCTGACATTTTAAAAGTCTAACGATACCCCACATCTTTTCGGGAAGCCTACTCGACGGACATTTTTAAAATGTCAGGCGAGAACATTTATACTTGCTTATATAAAGTCCTGATTTTCAGTACTAAGGGAGGACGAAAAAAATAATAAACGTTACATCTTCATGCCGTTATTTTTTGCGTGAGGGATAGGAGGTGTTGTTTGAACGTAATGTAGCGATAGCGGAATGGAGAGAGTGCCGGATAGCCCGACCCCCGACTGATAAGGAGGGGGACACGCCCTAACTAATATACTCAACACTGGATTTGTCAAAGAACCAATTAGTTTTATGAAAATAAATTTATTAAAATATTTGCGAGTGATAATATATTTTACTATATTTGATTATTATTTTACCCCGTACTTTTTTCATTCATACTTCTCCCCCAGCACGGTAAAACTATCACCTTCGTTTTATTCCTTTATAAATTTTAGTTTGACTTTTAATAAGTTTGGAATACGTCAATAGTTTTATCATTAAGCGAAGTAGAAACCGACATAAGTACAATAATTTGACTGCGATGCACCCGATACTATTGAGATTAATCGGCTTAACATTGTATATCTTGTCGGTTGCTACTGTTAACGCCCAGATACAGCCTACCTTCCGCGATATTGATTATGTGGGCGATGGTTTGCAAAATCATCTACTCGATGTTTATGTTCCTCCCGATGTCAACTCGCCGCGTCCTGCGGTGGTCTATATACATGGTGGCGGTTGGAAAAACCAAAGTAAAAAAGGTACGCTTCGCGATGACCTCCGCCAGCTTTACGAAGATGCCCAATATATTATCGTTGATATCAATCATCGATATAGTACCGAAGCCATTTGGCCCGCTCAGATATATGATTGTAAAACTGCGATTCGACATATCCGCTACCACGCTGATTTATATCAGATTGACCCTTGTGCCATAGGTGTGATAGGGCATTCTTCGGGTGGACATCTTGCCGCTATGCTCGGTACTGCAATAGGAATAGATAGCCTTGAGGGGTATCATTTGGGCTATCCCGATGAGCGTAGTGATGTGCAGGCAGTCGTTGATTTTTTCGGACCTACGGATTTTCTTCAAGCAGATGGGCTGTATCCGAACGTCTGCGAATCTCCGGTTATTTACGAAGAACCCGGCTCTATGGTGTCGCAGTTGGTGGGCTGCTTAATCACTGAATGTGCGGACAAAGCACAAGCCGCCAATCCGATTACATACGTAGATGGCAATGAGCCGCCTTTTAGTATTTATCATGGTATTTATGATTGTACTGTGCCGGCATTACACAGTGCATTGTTGTATAATGCGCTCATTGAGAATAATATACCAACTCAAACCGAGTTTGTGCAAAGCGCAGGACATGCCGACCCTCTCTTTTATACTGCGGCTGTGATAACAGAATTAACCAATTTTTTTGTCGAGCATCTTTCCCTTGAGGTTTGTGAAGAAGTGCCTTCTTGCGAAATTGCTCCCAATCATATTTCTGTCGAATTGTATGCTTATATGGAAGGTCCTTTTGATCCCGTTATTGGACAAATGACTACAAATCTCAATACAATTCGCGGACTCCTGCCCGGACAAGCACCGAAAAATCCCATTATTGTCCCAACTCTCGCAGGGCAGCCCTACAATATGCCGCCTTGGAACTACACAGGTACGGAGGGTTTCGACTGGACGGATGATGATTATAACGGTACGGAGGTTGATTGGGTATTGGTCAGTTTCCGAACCGAGGCGGCTAAAAGTACTGAAGTCGTACAAACTGCCGCTCTAATTCATCAAGACGGTAGCATAACATTCCCCAATCCGTGTTTTCTGACGGAAATGATGGGAACGGCATTTTATATCGTCGTGGAACATCGAAATCATCTCGGCATCATGAGCTCAATAGCCGTTGATGTGCTTGATCATCGGCTTTTCTATGATTTTAGAGTGTCTGATAGTTATATTGTAGGTTTGGGTTTTGGGCAAAAACAGCTCCCGACAGGTGAATGGAGCATGTACGCTGCCGATGCCGAACAACTAGATATGCCTTCCGCACTCATCAACGGACTTGACAAAAACCTCTGGACGCAAGAAAATGGCAATTTTGGTGGCTACTGCCTACCCGATTTTAATCTCGACGGTGATGTGAATGGACAGGATAAATCACTGTGGTTCGATAATCATGGCATTTATTCGCAAGTGCCTAAGTAACGATGAAATAATAACTTCACGATTTGGACGGATTCTTTTACCCTTATTTTCCTCCTTGAAAACAGTTATTTATCCAGATAAACTCCCGCTTTCAAGAAGAAAACTAAGGATAAAATAACCTCGTCGAAATCATGAACTTATTTTTTTATCGTTACCAAGTAGTCAAAATTCTAATTTAATAAAGAGCTTGTCGAACGCACTGTCCCACAGGTTATTTTGTTTTAAAAAATTCGATTAATTTAGGGATTTCACCTTCTTCGAGAATGACGGTGGAGACGCACGAAATCTGTTTAATTCGCAAAATCTGCGTTCTATTTCGCGTTCCATACGCATACACGGGCTAGATGCCGTTATTCGCCGGCATAAGAACACTGTGCTACGGTTTTGATGTATGTACCACATCCTGCCATTTTGACAAAAAACACAAGCTAAAAATACATTTTTGTCAGAAAAAAATACCTATTTCTGACAAAATTTCGCTCGAAAACCTCAAAAAACTGACTGGCACAAGTATTGAAAATAGATGAATCGTTAATCGTTTGGTAAGAAAATTTGGAACAAGGTCTTGCAAAGTAAAATACCAGACTAATTAATCATTCACTAATAAAACTAATTAAATAATAATGGGTAAAATAATAGGTATAGATTTAGGGACAACCAATTCCTGTGTCGCCGTTATGGAAGGTAACGAGCCGACGGTGATTGCTAATGAAGAGGGGCGCAGAACGACTCCATCCATCGTTGCATTTTTGGACAATGGCGAACGTAAAATTGGCGATCCTGCCAAGCGTCAAGCCATTACCAATCCGACACGTACTGTGATGTCTATTAAGCGTTTCATGGGTACGAGTTTCACCAAATCTGCCAATGAAATTAAAAATGTACCATATACTGTCGTTAAAGGTGACAATGATACGGTGCGTGTAGAAATTGACGGACGCAAGTACACGCCACAAGAAATCTCGGCGATGGTCTTGCAGAAAATGAAAAAAACGGCAGAGGATTTTCTCGGCACTACGGTAACTGAAGCGGTCATTACCGTTCCTGCATACTTCAACGATGCCCAACGTCAAGCGACCAAAGAAGCCGGACAAGTTGCCGGTTTGGAAGTGAAGCGCATCATCAATGAGCCGACTGCCGCAGCACTCGCTTATGGTCTCGACAAGCGCGATAAAGATATGAAAATCGCTGTTTATGATTTGGGCGGCGGTACATTTGATATTTCAATTCTCGAACTCGGCGATGGTGTTTTTGAAGTTAAATCAACTAATGGCGACACGCACTTAGGTGGAGATGATTTTGATCGCGTGATTATGGACTGGTTGGCAGAGCAATTTTTGGCGTCTGAAAACGTCGATTTACGCAAAGACCCAATGGCACTCCAACGCTTGAAAGAAGCCGCAGAGAAAGCTAAAATTGAATTGTCAGCTTCGCAAGAGACTGATATTCAGTTGCCTTATATTACAGCTGTAGATGGTGTACCAAAGCACTTAGCCACCAAATTGAGCCGCGCAAAATTTGAGCAACTCGCTGACGACCTCGTACAACGCACGCTCGGACCCTGCAAAGAAGCCATGAAAGATGCAGGCTATAGCAATGCCGATATTGACGAAATCATCCTTGTAGGTGGTTCGACTCGTATTCCGAAAATTCAGGAAGTCGTCGAAAAATTCTTTGGCAAAAAACCAAGTAAGGGCGTGAATCCGGATGAGGTAGTTGCCGTAGGAGCAGCGATACAAGGCGGTGTTTTGAGTGGCGATGTCACGGATGTATTGCTCTTGGATGTAACGCCACTTTCACTCGGTATTGAGACGATGGGCGGTGTTTGCACCAAATTGATTGAGTCAAATACGACCATTCCTGCCAAAAAGTCAGAGGTATTCTCTACGGCTGCCGACAATCAACCTTCGGTTGAAATTCACGTCTTACAAGGCGAGCGCAGCATGGCGAAAGACAATAAGAGTATCGGTAAATTTATCCTCGATGGCTTGCCACCTTCGCAACGCGGTGTACCGCAAATCGAAGTCACCTTCGATATCGATGCCAATGGTATTTTGAGCGTTTCTGCAAAAGATAAAGGCACAGGAAAAGAGCAATCTATCCGTATTGAGGCATCTTCGGGCTTATCTGATTCAGAAATTGAAAAGATGAGAGCAGAGGCAAAAGCCAACGAAGAAGAAGATAAAAAACAACGTGAAAGTATTGAGACACTCAACAAAGCCGACCAATTGGTTTTCCAAACGGAGAAGCAATTGAAAGAATTTGGCGAGAAGATTCCGGAGGAAATGAAAGCCAAAATCGAAACGGCTAAAGACGAACTCAAAGCCGCTCACGCCGCTCAAAACGTTGATGCTATCAATACTAAAACCGAAGCCCTCAATGAGGCTTGGGCAGCAGCGAGTCAGCATATGTACCAAGACGGCGCACAGCCTGGCGCAGAAGGTGAACCCGCTCAAAATGGCGAAACCGCCGATGCTGATAGCGATAATACAGAAGATGTGACGGATGTGGAGTATGAAGAAGTAGACGATAAGAAGTAATTGACGACTGACGGCGAACGGTTTTTGTTGTGCTGTAAAATATAAAAAGCCTTTCCGCTTGCGGGGAGGCTTTTTTATTTTTTTGAGGGAAATTTCCCTCAATCGTATTTATAGGGGCAAGACATGCCTTGTCCCTAAAAATACAAATGAGTATCAATATAAACGCTTAGTGAAAGAAATTAAATAAATTGTTCCATAATGCGCCGTTATTTTTTCTTTAGACGAACTAAATTTGACGCGAATACTCACTGTATTTAAGGAAAAATTTGGTGAAGTATAAAGGAAAAAGAACAAGTCAAAATCTGAATTTATTTTTGCGTCGTTCCTTACGCCGAAATATATTCTGCTCTGATTTTCGCCAATCTCAACAGTCTCTCTATCACTACAAAATGATTCAATTCGTCTCTTTCCTGACGACTAATCGCCTGATTTTTAGATTTTTCCGCAAGGGTATTAAAGCGTTGCTGCATATCCTTTGAAGCCCTCATTTCGAGTACTTTTTCCGGTTCGGCACGCGCTATTATTTCCGCGAGTTGGTCGTAAATGCTGTATATTGTTGTCATAATTATTTTAAAGATAACGGTTTTTATTGAAAATGTAAAATAAAGAGAAATGTGACGTAAGACACATCAAACTCGTGTTGACACGTCAAAAAGAATCCGTACTTTTGCCCTACCACAACACGACGACACTACAGTACCACAACACGATTTTCATGCAAAAATTCAATCAAATATTTGGCGAAAGCAAAACCCCAATACGCACCTTTTTCGCGCCCGGGCGTGTCAACATCATCGGCGACCACATCGACTATAACGGCGGTATGGTACTTCCGGCAGCTATACATTTGGGCATCACCGCACAGGTACGCGAGCGCGACGACGACATCATCCGTATGCGCTCTACGATGGGCAAAAAACGTATCGAAATAGACTTGAAAAAAGCCATCCTATTCAGCGAAGCTGCGGGTTGGGGCAATTATCCTTTGGGCGTCATTCACCTCCTCCAAATCGCAGAAATCCCCATCAAGGGTGCGGATATTTTATTCGATTCTACCCTGCCTGTCGGGTCGGGTTTATCTTCGTCGGCAGCGATTGAAGTATTGACCGGATATGTGCTAATGACCCTTGCCGGATTCGAAGTCGATAGAGTGGCCATGGCATTGCTTTGTCAGAAAGCAGAAAACGAATTTGTGGGAATGAACTGTGGTATCATGGATCAGTTCGCAGTAGCAATGGGTAAGGCACAGCATGCCATCCAACTCAATTGCCAAACCCTTGAATACCAACATATTCCATTCAACATAGAAGGCTTCAAACTCGTCGTGATGAACTCCAATAAAGAACGCGAACTGGCAGGTTCTGCCTATAATGAGCGTCGGGCAGCTTGCGAAAAAGCATTGGCACTCATCCGCGAAAAACACGACATTCCCAACCTCTGCGAAGCTGAATTTCCAATGATAATTGAATGCGTAAAAGACCCAATTTTGCTGGCTCGCGCAAGACACGTTTGGTGGGAAAATCAATACGTACACGAAGCCATCGAAGCACTTGAAGACGGCGATTGGAAAACCCTTGGTGAGAGCATGGATGCTTCTCACCTTTCCCTTGCGAATGACTACGAAGTGAGTTGCGACGAGTTGGATTTTCTGGTCGATGCGGCGCGTTCGGTTACGGGCTGCGTGGGTGCGCGAATGACGGGCGCAGGCTTTGGCGGCTGTGCGGTCGCACTCGTACAAGAGGATGCCATCAGCGATTTTACGGAATACGTCAAAGCTCAATACCACAAATCCACCAACCTCGATGCAGATATTTATGTCTGCGAAATCGTAAACGGCGTAGAGGAACGGTAGACGGTGGACGGTGGACGGACACTTTGTTTGGCGGTGGACGGAATTTGCTATGGATCATCGACTATGGACTACACACAACATTTCCCGTTAAAAGCCTGTTAATTACAAAGCATTTGACGCGAAAAAAGCGTACTTTTGCATCCTTTTTGATAAATATTGTGAGTAATTTGAATGAATTATTTTGTAAAAAAATAATAACACAAGTCAAAAACATTGTCGCATTAACGCATTTCAGCATTATCGCATTGCAATTCACTCATTCAAAATTCACTCATTCACTCATTAATACATGGAATATTTAGTTATAGCTGGTCAATTAATTTTAAGTTTGTCGATACTCGTGGTCTTACACGAATGGGGGCATTTTTTCCCTGCTCGTTTGTTTGGTACACGAGTTGAGAAATTTTATTTGTTTTTCGATCCCGGGTTTTCCCTTTTTAAGAAGAAAATTGGGGAAACAGAATATGGTATTGGTTGGCTACCGCTTGGTGGCTACGTCAAAATTTCAGGGATGATGGACGAAAGTTTTGATACAGAACAACTTGCAAAACCACCCGAACCCTGGGAGTTTCGCTCTAAACCGGCATGGCAACGCCTGATTATTATGTTGGGTGGTGTGACGGTCAATTTTATTTTAGGCTTTATTTTATGGGGAATGGTTTTATTTGTTTGGGGAGAAAAATCTTTACCCAATGAAAATGTGACTTATGGTATTTATGTCGATGATTTGGCAGAAGAAATGGGCTTGCAAAACGGAGATAAAATCGTTTCTATCGGTGGAAAAACCTTTGAAGATTTCGGAGCTTTGCGAAAGGAAATCGTTTTTAATGATGCAAGTAGTATGACCGTAGAGCGTGGCGGGAAGCAAGTTAGGCTTGATATAGATGAAAAATATGTTAGTCAATTGGCGGGTTATCGCGGATTTTTTGCTACGCCGCGCCATCCATTTGTCGTCGGAAAAGTCATCAAGGATAGACCTGCTGAAAAAGGCGGTATCGAAAAAGGTGATTCTATCATCGGTTTCAACGATATGCAGATTGCCTATTTCGATGAATTTAAAAATCAAGCCAACATACACCGCGATGAAACCGTAAAAGTCACCCTCGTGCGCGAAGGCAAAACGTGGATTCAAGATGTAAAACTCGACTCTTGCGGATATATGGGCGTAGCACCTTATGGTTCAGACCGCTACCTCACATTTGGTATGGAAAAATACGCACTCGGTCCGGCAATGGCGGCAGGTGTCAGCAAAGGCTGGGATTTTCTCGCAGCTAATGTCAAGGGCTTCGGGATGATGTTTACAGGCAAGATCAAAGCCTCTGAAAGTCTCGGCGGTTTTGGTACGATTGCCAAGCTATTTCCTTCAAAATGGGACTGGGGGCAATTCTGGAAAATTACGGCGATTCTCTCGCTTATTTTAGCATTTATGAATATCCTGCCTATCCCGATTTTGGATGGTGGTCATGTTATGTTTTTATTGTATGAAATGATTGTCGGGCGTCCGCCAAGCCAACGGTTTATGGAAATTTCGATGAATATCGGCTTGTTTTTCATCTTCGGCTTATTGCTCTTTGCCAATGGAATGGACATTGTACGTGCATGGACAGGCGGTGGCGCAGCAGCGTGTTAATAACGTAACACAGACATTCCTGTCTGTACTTCACACAGCACAGACAGGAATGTCTGTGTTACGTAAATCATTATTTTGAATTATTTTGAATTATACGAACTCCCGATACATTTCATATTGGATGAGAAGGAGGTAAAGCGTAAGTTTTATCAATTGAGTAAAAAGTATCATCCTGACTTTTATACCCTCGAATCCGCAGAAAAGCAAGCGGAAATATTGGAACTTTCTACGCTTACAAACGAAGCCTATAAAATACTTTCGGATGCAGATAAGCGGATGAAGTATATTTTATCTTTGAAAAATATATTGGACGAGGAAGGCAAGGCGAAAATTCCGCAGGAATTTTTGATGGAAATGATGGACGTGAATGAGGCGTTGATGGAGTTGGAATTTGATTTTGATGAAAATAATTTGTCTCAATTGAAAGATACACTCCGCGAAAAAGAAAATGCGCTATACGAAACCGTTCGCACGACGATTGAAGGCTACCAAGACGGTACTACTTCTGATGCAGAATTAAAAAAAATCAAAGAATTTTATTATAAAAAGCGTTATCTATTGCGTATTCAAGAAAATTTGAATAAATTTGCAGCCGCTTAAAACAAGTACAATATTTGGCGCAGCCAAATCATTTTTCAAACTTGTATTATCCCGATAATTATCGGGATAAAATTTCTACCAGCCCGAGTGGCGGAATTGGTAGACGCGCTGGATTCAAAATCCAGTTCCTTCGGGAGTGCGGGTTCGATTCCCGCCTCGGGTACTCGCTGATAATCAGTAATTTATAAAGCCTCGTGCATTGCATGGGGCTTTTTTATTTTGCTTCTTTGACAAGTCTCGCGATTGCTCGTTTTTTGCGTAAGGGATAGTAGGTGTTGTTTGAACGAAATGTAGCGATAGCGGAATGGAGAGAGTGCCGGATAGCCCGACCCCGACGTTAGGAGGGGATACGCCCAAATTTAAGTTCACTTCACGAATTTCGTCAAAGAACCATAAGTGAAAGAAATTAAATAAATTGTTCCATAATGCGCCGTAATTTTTTCTTCTAAAGAATTCAAAAAATCGTTGCATAGCCATAGCTACGGAACTATTTTTTGTGTTTTTTAGAAGGGAAAAGAAC
>Ga0209185_1000259_pt1 | contig 73642 bp, 68 predicted proteins | sample SidtaG_2_FD_187425 | JGI IMG/M metagenome (GOLD analysis project Ga0209185, IMG submission 187425) | Marine algal microbial communities from Sidmouth, United Kingdom - Sidmouth_Asex2 metaG (SPAdes) (version 2) | ecosystem: Host-associated > Algae > Red algae > Unclassified | place: Sidmouth... | reverse complement strand
ACCACATGATTTTTTGTGACGAGTTTCTAGTGCTGTTTTTTGGTCTATTGTGAGTTCGATTTTTTTCATGGTGCTATCATGATCTCATTATTAATAAAATCAAGCATTTTCAATGATCACCGGTATATTTTATTAATCCCATAAAAAAATCACTACAATAGCTACCATTATAGTGATTCTATATATACCCGTTATCATTCAAAATGCAGGTTTCAGTGGGAACTAAGAACAATTTAGGCAAGGCATTAAGTTTATGTCATGGTTATTCCCTGACTAAACTTAATAACGACGAATAAATTGTTTTTAGACCCATCGAAGAAGCGCTTGAGCGCTTATTCCTCTAAAAGATGACTTCATCGTTAATACTTTTTATAAGGGAACAACCATTACAATAAACAGACATTGATCAGACCACTTCGTGATTTTTTGATTTAATTAGCTGCGTGATCGACGAAGTTTGTTTAATTTTATTATTGTACACAAATTAATTTTTATGTCTTTCAATAAAAGACTCTTATTGTTGATACTTGGCGACTTTTAAAGGAATAAATTCCAAATAATGACTCGAAAATAGCGTTTTAAATAAAATTTTTATAAATTTACCTGCTCAATGTCTGAATAAAGTATTACCTTGAATTGATATCGCTCACGCGCTCTGAAACGAGCATTTTGATTGGTAACGGGTATATACCCGTTACCAATCAAGATACTCATTTACAAATGCTTGAATGGTAATAGCTCAGTACAGCTACAATTTAAATCTAGTTATAAGCCCGAGCACGTCTGCTGAGTAATATACCTAAACCTAGCAAACTAAATAAGCCAATGCTACCGCCCGATGAACTGTCTGTATTTGTTGTAGCAGGTGGTTCAACTACAGGAGGATTAACCACAACAGGTGGATTTTCAACTACTGGCGGCTCTTCTACCACTGGCGGCTCTTCTACCACTGGTGGTTCTTCTATCACTGGCGGCTCTTCTACCACTGGTGGCTCTTCAACGTCAGGCTTGTTCACCGGGTCGCTACTAGTATCACTCGCACATTCAGTACAAGTATCTATTATTGCGTTTACTCCGGCAGTCCAATTAATTCCGCCTAGTTCATATGCGCCAATATCGGGTGACGGGCCAGCAAAGGGCTTATCAAAACCGTCAATCAAACGAGCTTTATCAATTAATATTGAAGTGTCTTGCAGCATAAAGTTTGCACTTTCTGGAGCAACTAGCTGAGCATCACCGGTAATTTCGTTACTGTCTACATCATAAGCATTTAAATTATCAGCATCGCTTGATAACCAATCGCCAACATCAGCGTAATTATTCCAAATACGATTGTTATCTCTTGAGTAACCATTTATCCATTCACCCATCGCACTCCCGACGTTGATAAAGGTATTATGATAAATATTATTATTATTATTATTCCAGTTTAGCTGCACACCAGACCAAGTAACATTCCATACTACATTGTGGTCAACTTGATAGCCTTTACTGTTGTTATCTAAATAAATACCCGCGGTACGACCGTCAGCATAAGCTGGGCCTTTTGAGTCATGTAGCCAGTTATGATGAATACGTGTGTTTTTATCATCGGCATTACCAACCGTATAAAAAACCCCACCATCGTTATTAATTAATCCAACATTAGACACATCGTTATAAGCAAATTCACTATTTTGACTAGGTAAAAACACACCGTCTCTGCCAGTATGCGATAGCGTATTTCGCATGATGGTAGCGTTTGATGCATTAACCCTAAGTGGGCTTGCGTGAACACCTAACGTATCAAAATAACGAATAGTGTTGTTTTCAATATGAACAAACTTACCCTTCTCGCCCCACCCAGCAACAAAAACACCGTTTAAGGAGCCATGCTCAATGGTATTGTTTTCAATAGAAGCATATTGCCCTAAAACGGTAATAGAGCCTGCACCTACTTGCGCATCATTATTATCAAGCTCATCTAATCGAACTAATCCATACTGAATGTCGCTGTTTTTAATTGTGTTGTGATCACCATTTATTATGATGTTTGCGCCAAATGTAGCAATGCCTTCAACAGTTATGTACCCACCATCAAGAATAATTGCGTTTTCACGCGCTGAAATTTCTACTTTGTTATCAACGGGCTCTGCACCATCTATGGTTTGTAGATAAAGCGTTGATTGCGCGTCATCATAAAACCACTCATTAGCGTGATCTAATAAAGCTAATTTACCAAAAACAAAAAATCGCCCAAAATTATTATGGCGTTCAATCGTTGGTGCATGAGGGTTAAATGGCCATACCTTATCGTTTATCGCCGTAAAAGAAACTGAGCTTGTGGTAGAGCTAGTTATTTTTCTCGTCCAACTCGTTCCAGAATGAGCACCTAAATACCAAATATAACCATTAGTTAAATCTGTATCAGGAACATTTTGCGCAGGTACACTCGATACGGTGCCTTTACCTGTTAAAGTTGCCGCATCAATAGTAAATATGTCGTTATCAGTATTGTTTGGCCAGCGTGCAATATCTACGAGCTTATTGTTGTGATAAAGCTGACGATATTCTTCGTCAATATTCGTCGGTAAACTCACTTGATAAATGTCATCTTTATATTGCGACCAACCACTGACCAACTCAGTGCCACTAATAACAACCTTCGCGCCATCTTCTGCTTTTACAGTTATTGGGGTTTGTTCGGTTCCATTTTGAACAATGCGTAATGTTTCTCGATAAGTGCCCGCTTTAATAATGATGGTATCACCAGCAGCAAGTACATCATTTGCCTGTGCAAATGTAGAATAAGGAGAGTTGATAGAACCATCATTACTATCGTTACCATCAGTTGCTACGTAAATAGTTTTAGCGTAAAGCGAGCCGGGAACGATGAGTGTAGATAAAATTAAAGAAGCTGAAAACTTTTTTAATCTTTTAGCTTTGTTAAACATAATAGCCTCGAAAGTGAATACAATTGTTGTATTTATAATGTGTATTATTACAGCACATAACATTTTATTTATGCGGAGCTTAGTACCTTAACAAACAAGCTTTTTAAAGCTGTTTATTTAAATAACTAAAAGAAAGTCACTTGATCTTTGATCTCCTTAAATTATTCAACATTCCTTTAAAATCAATCACCAACGTACTAATAAACTAATTGATTTACATATAAATAAAAAATCAATGACTACAAGGTAGCAATTTTTACGTATTACATACACATTTTTATTTGAATGGATCACGAAAACTTAATATTTTATTGTTATTATTATAGGTCGTAAATTTAAATTTTGTGGTCGTTATGGATTTTTTAATTATTTGTGTGGTCGCTATGGCGGCATCTTTACTAACACTTTTTTCAGGTTTTGGTTTAGGGACTTTATTGATGCCGGTAGTGGCGTTATTTTTCCCCATTGAAGTTGCCGTTACCATTACAGCTATTGTTCATTTTGCCAATAATGGGTTTAAGGCTTTTTTAGTGGGTAAAGATGCTGTTTTTTCGGTTATTGTTAAATTTGGTATACCCGCTATTATTTTTGCTGTGTTAGGGGCGTTTCTACTTACGAACATGTCATCGTCCGATACAGCAGTTAACTATCAATTTTTATCTTATCAATTTACCTCGACCGTTATGAAGATTGTTGTAGGTTGCCTTATTTTATTATTGGTGGCGATAGAGTTAATGCCTTATTTTAAATCTCTTGCTATCAATAAAAAATATTTGCCTTTTGGTGGTGCGCTAAGTGGATTTTTAGGTGGGTTGTCAGGTCACCAAGGTGCGTTTAGAAGTATGTTTTTATTAAAAGCAGGATTAACCAAAGAGCAATTTGTAGCAACCGGAGTTATGTTAGCGATATTAGTAGATATAAGTAGGTTAACTATTTATGGCTGGTATTTTGGTACTACGCAAACAGGAATTAACTGGTGGTTAGTATTAAGCGCCTGTTTATCTGCTTTTTTAGGCGCTTATTTTGGCAAGAAGTTATTAACTAAAATTACCATAAATACCGTACAAAATTGTGTTTCTGTACTGCTAGTTTTAATTGGTATTGGTTTAGTTTTGGGCATAGTTTAGTTTCAGATGTAACTTATACCCGTTACCTTTCAAGATGCAGGTTTAAGCGAGCATTTTGAATAATAACGGGTATAGTTAGATTATGTAGACTCTTGCTTAACGTTATACCCTTTACTTTTCAGCAACGCTATCAAGCCATCTTTACCAAATAAATGCCCTGCACCCACTAAAATAAATTCTTTCTTTTTATTATTAAATAAAGACTCTATTTGAGGGATCCATTTTTTGTTGCGATGAGTAAAAAGTGCATCATAAGATTTTTCGTCGGATTCTATAGCGGCGGTATTAATTAAACCCTCCAACCTTGATTCATCACCCATTCTCCAAGCGTCAAGAATATGTTGAAAAAAGTCAGCAAATTCAGCATTTAGCTCTATATTGGCTAGTATAAATTCATCTTCATAACCTTTACCTAAATCTCCTAACATATTAAATTGCATTTCTGCGGTTTCAAAATAGGTAATGGCTTTTTTATCATTAGTGGCTAGCTCTTCAAAATAAGCGTCGACCCCAGAGCCTGAAATATCAGCTTTTTGTAACTCAATTAACGCCATAATAGAAATAACAAAACCCGGTTTAAATGCACTAAATTGATGAATATTACTCCCAATATTCTCAAAATAGTGTGCTAATAATTCAAACGTTTTAGGTTGTAAAATACTTTGTAAGGTTTCACCGTTATTTAAACTCATTTGAGCAATCATCGCCTGTTGCGCGGCAATATCTGAAGGATCGGGTAATTGTGCTTCTAAAACAATTTGATCTGAATTTTTATAAGCGTCAATAAACTCTTTAGGCAGAGGATATTCTGTTTCAGGCAGTACATGTATAGTACCACCAATAAAAACATGGTCGTTATTTTTTGATACTTTCCATACAGAGCTTTTAGCCATTATACCGGTTGACGTACAACTTAAGGTAAAAGCGGTAAGTAACATTATTAGGTTGTTTTTCATCGTTTTTTTGATCACTTTTTTCATATTATTTGTTCTTTTTATTTGTTCTTATTATTTGTTCTTATTAAGAATATCTCGTAGGCTTGCCATTCCAACAGCAGCGGTAGCCTTTTGTTGCTCAGCGGTTTTTTTTGTTTGGGTTAATTCCCAACGTAAATCATCTTGGGGTAACTCATGTAAAAAACGGCTAGCTTCAGTTCTTATCACTTCGCCATATTGTCTACGCTCACGCGCATAAGTAAAAATTAGCTCTTTTTGCGCGCGAGTAATACCCACGTAAGCAAGTCTGCGTTCTTCTTCAACATTGCCTTCATCCATACTAGTTTGATGAGGCAATAAGCCTTCTTCCATGCCAATTAAAAAAACATAAGGAAACTCTAAGCCTTTTGATGCATGCAATGTCATAAGTTGTACTTGGTCTGAATCATCTTCGTCTTCGCTGCGTTCCATCATATCGCGCAAAGTTAAGCGAGTCACGACTTGTGCTAACGTCATTGGGTCTTCGTTTTCATCTCCCTCTAGCATTTGTGTTACCCAACTAAATAGCTGAGTTACGTTTTTCATGCGCATTTCAGCCGCTTTAGGGCTAGGAGACGAGTCGTATAACCAATCTTCATAATTTATTTCACGTACTGCAGCTCTTAGTACCGTTGCCGTTTCGCCACGCTCAGCATGGTCGGCCGTTTCAACCAACCAGCGAGTAAAGCGTTGCACGCTAATTAAACCACGCCCTGTTAAATGCTGCTCTAAACCTAGTTCAAAGCTGGCTGCAAACATGCTAATTTGGCGCATATTTGCATAACTACCCAGTTTTTCTAGCGTAGTAGGTCCAATCTCTCTGCGCGGAATATTTACAATACGTAAAAAAGCATTATCATCGTCTGGGTTAACTAATACACGCAAATAAGCCATCATGTCTTTGATTTCTGATCTTGAGAAAAAAGACGTTCCTCCGCTTATTTTATAAGGAATACGGTTAGTCATTAATGCCTTTTCAAGTAAGCGTGATTGATGGTTACCTCGATACAATATAGCGTAATGTTTAAATTTTGATTTATTTAAAAATCGATGACCAATTAACTCGCCAACAATACGCTCGACTTCGTGCTCTTCATTTTTTGTTTGTACAACGCGTAATTCAACCCCGTAATTAAGTTCACTAAATAATGCCTTATCATAAACATGTGGGTTATTAGCGATAAGTATATTGGCGCATTTTAATATTCGACCACTTGAGCGATAATTTTGCTCTAATTTAATCAATTTAAGTTCGGGGAAGTCCTCACCAAGTAAAACTAGGTTTTGCGGCTTAGCGCCACGCCAAGAGTAAATTGATTGATCGTCATCGCCTACAACCGTTAACAAGCCTTTATCGCCAGCAATAAGTTTAACTAATTCGTATTGGCTAGCATTAGTATCTTGGTATTCGTCGACCAACATATATTGAATTTTTTTACGCCAACGCTCACGTACTTCAGGAAAATTTTTGAGTAAAAGTGTAGGAATTAAGATCAAGTCATCAAAATCTAACGCATTATATGCCTTCATATGCTTTTGATATTGCAGATAAAACTCTGCATACATGATTGAATCAGCATCGCCAGCGCCTTTTAATGCGGCATCAGGTAGCTGTAATTCATTTTTCCAATTCGAGATCATCGACTGTAATTTACTGAGTAAATCTTTATCGCCATCAAATTCATCTTGAGTAAGTTCTTTTAATAACGTTAAGGTGTCTTGGTCATCAAATAAAGTAAACCCAGGTTTATAACCTAATGTTTTTATTTCTTTTCTAACAATATCTAAACCTAAAGAATGAAAAGTTGAAACAGTAAGCCCTCTAATTAAGTCTTTACCTAATAACTTTGCTACACGCTCTTTCATTTCTTTAGCGGCTTTGTTAGTAAACGTTACCGCTGCAATATTACGGGCCTTATAACCGCATTTTTCGATAAGATAGGCGATTTTTTTACATATAACACCCGTTTTTCCGCTGCCTGCACCAGCCAATACTAGGCATGGTCCATTTACATATTTTACGGCTTCATTTTGTCCGGGGTTTAATTTCATTATATTTAAAGGTTTTCTATCGTGATTAAAGAGGATCGTAATTTTATAACAGATTGCTTTATTAAGCCGAATATTTTTATACTCATTCAATAAAAATGTTTACAATAGTTAAACTCAAGTGGTTTATTATATCAGTTACCATTCAAGATGCCGGTTTCAGTGGGAGCTAAAAACAGTTTGGGCACAGGTTTCACGTTCTAAACGAAATCCAAGGTCTACATCTATGTAGAAATATGACTAAACTCAGTAATGCTACATAAATTGTTTTAACCCCATGGAAGTAGCACTAGAGCGTTTATTCTTTTAAAAAATGACGTCATCAACAATATTTTTTATAAGGGAGCAACCATTACAACAAAATATTACCTTGAATTACTTCTTATAAACATTGACGCTCAAATGCTCTGAAACGAGCATCTTGATTGGTAACAAGTATAGGCGCATTACTTCACTAATATTTCTAACCAAATACATTTCTCTGTTCTTTTTAAGATAAGAGTCCTCAACCAATAGTAAATAGAGAGTAAAAAATGATTAACGCTAAAAAAATTGAAGAAATAGCTCAACAAGTGTCAAACGCTATTCCGTCAGGACTAAAAAATGCAGCTAGCGACATTGAAGAAAAAACCAAAGCCGTTTTACAACGTAAGCTTTCTGAGCTTGATGTGGTAACTCGTGAAGAGTTTGATGTACAAACCCAAGTATTAATTAAAACACGCGCTAAGCTAACGGCACTAGAAACTAAAATAGCTGAAATAGAAGCTAAACTTGCTGATTAACAAATAATTACCGCTTGATTAGAATGTTATTGGTGTGAAATGTTTTGATGGGCTTTTTAAGTAAAAGAGGGTTGAGCTAATTTACCGCTTCAACCCTTTTGATGTAACGCTAGAAACGTTATCATTTAATCCATTTGAAATAAGTGTACTAATAGATAATCAGTATATAAAACTACAGGTCTTTTATTAAGCTATCTTTAGCAAAATATAAAGAAAAAGTAATAGGTACAGCATAACTGATACTTGGCAATGCCGCTAATGTTTTAAGTTTTTCGATTCCTGCATCTAAATCAAAATCACTTGCCTGAATTACAATAGGTTTTAAGCTGTTAACTAGCAAAGTATTTGCTGTTAACTTTACTACTTGCACCTGTGTTTTAATGCTTTGTTTTGCACCATGTAAGCTTACGTCGCCTATAACATCAATATTTTTTACTTGGCCTTCGCTTAATTTATCAAGCACTTTACTGTCTATACTGGTAGTAAAAGTTGCTTGAGGGAAAGTTTTTGTTTCAAAAAGAAAATTTTTCATTCTTACATTACGAATAGGTATATTCGTTTCAATACTTGATAAATCAATAATAAGTTTCACCTCACCTTGAGGTAAAATATCTCCTTTTAATTGAGTAAATTGATGCACTTCAGTCGCATTCACTTTTTTAGTACTAACAATATTAAATTGCGATCTATCATTAATTATTTGCCAATCAGCCCAGCTTGGCTGGGTAACTAACAGCGTCAATAGTAAAATAAAAATACGCATGTAAACTCCTAGGTATTATTTTAAGCTTTTAATTCAATCATTACATTTTAGGTAAAATTTAATGAGCTAATAATTTAGCTTAAAAAGGTTTTATAGGCTTCGTTGTCTGTTTCTTCTTGCCACTCATAACCTAGAGCTTCTAGGTGCTTAAAAAAGTCTTGCTGGCTATCTTCTGCTACTGAAAACCCTGCTAGTACTTGACCAAAAGCTGCGCCGTGGTTGCGATAATGAAATAAAGTTATATTCCATAATTCGCCTAAGTTTTCTAAAAAAATTTCAAGTGCGCCTGGGTATTCAGGAAACTGAAATCTAAAAATGCGTTCTTGTAATGAAGGTGTTGATAAACCACCAATCATGTATCTAACATGTAATTTAGCGAGTTCGTTTTCGGTTAAGTCGTTAACTTCGTAGTTTTTTTCAGCCAGCATAGTACACAAGTTATCGCGCTCGCCTGTCTCACCACCTAATCGGATCCCAACAAAAACATTTGCCTGAACATTACTGTTTGCCGATTCAACATAACGGTAGTTAAATTCGGTAATAACTTTTCCGCCTATGGCTTGGCAAAAATTCTTAAAACTCCCCTTTTCTTCCGGTATGGTAACAGCAAAAACACCTTCTCTTTGTTCGCTAAGTTCGCACCGTTCAGAAACATAACGTAGGCTATGAAAATTCATGTTAGCGCCTGACAAAATGGCGACTAAATTTTCATTACCTTGGCTAGTTTTACAATATTTCGTGAGCCCTGCTAACGATAATGCGCCGGCAGGCTCTGCTATAACTCGAGTTTGTTCAAATACGTCTTTAATTGATGAACAAATTTCGTCGGTGGTTACTGTTATTACATCGTCGCAATATTTTTTTATTAACTTAAAAGTATGCTCACCAATGCGCTTAACTGCCACGCCATCAGCGAATAAGCCCACTTGGTCTAAGTCAACCGGCTCGCCTGCTGCAAATGCTGCTTTTAAGCAAGCAGAATCTTCGGCTTCAACACCTATCACTTTTATTGTAGGTTTTATCTGTTTTAAATATACCGCCATGCCGGCAAGTAATCCGCCACCGCCAGCAGGTATAAAAACCGCATCGATTTTTGATAACTGTTGCAACAATTCTTTAGCAACCGTACCTTGACCAACAATAATGTCAGGATCGTCAAAGGGGGGAATAATTGTTTTGTTTTCATCAAGGGCAAACTGCTGCGAGGCTGATTGTGCTTCATTAAAACTTTTACCAATTAACCGCACCTCGGCGCCAAAACGACGCACATTGTCAACTTTAATGTCTGGCGTAGTAATCGGCATTACAATCGTTGCTTTTATGCCTAGCTTATGTGCCGCTAATGCTAAACCTTGAGCATGATTACCTGCGGAGGCCGCTATAACTCCATGTATGCATTGCTCTTCAGTTAACTTTGAGAGTTTGTTGTAAGCGCCTCTTAATTTAAAAGAATACACAGGTTGTTGATCTTCTCGTTTTAAATAAATGGTATTATTCAAACGAGCAGACAACTTAGTAAAAGGCGTTAAGTCAGTTTCAATCGCTATATCGTACACAGGCGCTAATAAAATTTGGCGTAAATATTCTAAGCCTATTTCACACTCAGTTTTATTAGCAAATGCCTGTGTCATTAATCTTCCCCGTCAAGTAATTTTCTGTTTCGTACTGCGCCTTTATCGGCACTTGTTGCTAACATTGCGTAGTTTTTAAGTGCATAACTAATTGGGCGAACACGGTTAGCTGGTTTCCATGCATTTTTGCCTTTAGCTTCCATAGCTGCGCGACGGGCACTCAGTTCTTCATCAGAAACTTGTAAGGTAATTTCACGAGTAGGAATATCAATATGAATGATATCGCCTTGTTCAACTAAGGCTATTGTTCCACCGTCACCAGCTTCAGGTGATACATGACCGATTGATAATCCTGATGTTCCACCAGAAAAACGACCATCGGTTAATAAAGCACACGCTTTACCTAAACCCATAGATTTTAAATAGGTGGTTGGGTAAAGCATTTCTTGCATACCTGGACCGCCTTTAGGACCTTCGTAACGTATAACAACCACTTCACCCGCCACTACTTTTCCGTCAAGTACGCCTGCTACTGCATCGTCTTGGCTTTCAAAAATATGAGCAGGACCGGTAAAGACTAAGTTGTCGTCAGAAACACCGGCCGTTTTAACGACACAACCGTCTACGGCGATGTTGCCTGAAAGTACCGCTAGCCCACCTTCTAAAGAGAACGCATTCTCTATACTACGAATACAACCATTTTCGCGATCATCATCTAATGTATCCCAACGACAATCTTGACTAAACGCTTTAGTGGTACGAATACCTGCAGGGCCTGCACGGTAGAATTTTTTAACATCTTCATCGTCAGTAATTTTAATATCATATTTGGCAATAACATCGGCAAGTGTTGTACCAAAAATATTGGGTACATCGGTATGCAATAAACCAGCACGTGCTAACTCACCCAGAATAGCAATTACACCGCCAGCGCGATGTACATCTTCCATGTGATACTTAGGTGTTGATGGCGCAACTTTACATAATTGCGGAACAATACGAGAGAGCTTGTCCATGTCTTCCATGGTGTAATCTATTTCAGCTTCTTGCGCTGTTGCCAATAAATGTAAGATAGTATTGGTTGAACCACCCATAGCAATGTCTAAACACATGGCGTTGTGTAATGCTTTTTTACTAGCAATGTTACGCGGTAATGCAGATTCGTCATTATCTTGATAATAACGCTTTGTTAGTTCAACAATTTGCTTACCTGCTTTTAAGAATAACTGCTCGCGATCAGCGTGGGTTGCCAACATTGAACCGTTGCCCGGCAAGGCTAAACCTAATGCTTCAGCTAAACAGTTCATTGAATTAGCGGTGAACATGCCTGAACATGAACCACAAGTGGGACAAGCTGAACGCTCAACTTTGTCAGAATCTTCATCGGATACTGTTGGATCGGCACCTTTGATCATCGCGTCAACTAAATCGAGTTTAATTATTTGATCTGAAAGCTTAGTTTTACCGGCTTCCATAGGACCACCAGATACAAATATTACCGGAATGTTTAAACGCATTGCTGCCATTAACATACCTGGAGTAATTTTGTCGCAGTTTGAAATACATACCATAGCGTCTGCACAATGGGCATTTACCATGTATTCAACTGAGTCAGCAATTAAGTCACGCGAAGGTAAGCTATAAAGCATACCGCTGTGCCCCATTGCAATACCGTCATCAACCGCTATGGTATTAAATTCTTTAGCAACACCGCCTGCCTCTTCAATAGCGCCAGCGACTAATTGTCCCATGTCTTTTAAATGAACGTGACCCGGTACAAACTGCGTAAATGAATTAACCACGGCAACAATTGGCTTACCAAAATCTCCGTCTGTCATTCCTGTGGCACGCCAAAGCGCTCGAGCACCAGCCATATTACGGCCCTGAGTAGAGGTTGCAGATCTTAATTTAGGCATAATGTTGTATCCAATTTAATCTATGGTGAATATGGTTTAGGTTTATTATTATCAAAAATAAACCCTTAAAATTTTAAATTATGTAATGAATTAATGCTTAACCATTAACTGAGTCGTGAGTAACAACAACGTCTTTGATATCGATTAACTTATTTATTTGATCAACCAGTAAACTAATAGGGCGCGTACTTTGAACCATTAATTCAATTGTACCGATTTTTGTACCTGTGTTTACTACTGCAGTGATACCGTTAATTAAAAAGCCACGGTAGCGAGTTACTTGTAAAATACGCTCTAATACAACTTGTCTGTCATCAACTGTGATGGTTAATTGGTAATGATTCATTTATTTACTCTCCATCATGTCGTGGTTAGCTGTATTAGGCGGAACAAGTGGCCATACGTTGTCTTCAGCATCAATGTTTATTTTTAATAAATAAGGGCCGTTATGCGTTAACATTTCGCTAACGGCATCTTTTACTTCATTTTTCTTGGTGATCTCTTTTGCTTTAATATCAAAAGCGGTAGCAAGCATAATAAAATCAGGGTTATCAGATAAATCTGTTTCACTTAAACGACCATTAAAAAATAGGTCTTGCCATTGTCTAACCATACCTAATTTTGCATTATCGATGAGTAGGATTTTTACGGGTAATTGAAAGCGTTTGATGGTGGCTAGTTCTTGTACGTTCATCATAAAAGAACCATCACCTGTTACAGCAATTACACAATCAGTTGGTCGACTCACTTGTGCACCGATCGCCGCAGGAAGACCAAACCCCATAGTTCCCATACCACCACTTGTTAACCAGTCGCTTGGGTCGTTAAATGCCATGTGCTGAGCAGCCCACATTTGATGTTGTCCAACATCGGTTGTTACACAAGTATTTTTAGGCATTTGATCGCTAATTTCTTTTAACACGGCTGGCGCGTAAATACTTTCACCTGGGTGGTCATATCTCCAAGCCGAATCCATTGAGCTCTGCTTACATTCATCTTGCCATGCTTTAATTGATAAAGGGACGGCCAACGCAGGTAAGTTAACTTTTAAATCTCCTAATATAGCGACATCCGCTTTGCGGCGTTTATTAATTTCTGCTTGATCAATATCAAAATGTATAACTTTTGCATTTGGTGCAAATTCATCAAGTTTACCGGTAACACGATCATCAAAACGAGCCCCCACAACCACTAATAAATCTGATTGTTGAACAGCAAGGTTTGCTGCTTTAGTACCGTGCATTCCCAACATACCCATATAGTGTTCATTTTCAGGAGCAATTGCTCCCAAACCTTTTAAAGTAGATACACATGGTATGTTAGTTTTATTGCAAAACTCACGTAATTCACCAATGGCGTTTGCCATTCCAACACCACCACCAACATATAAAATAGGTTTTTTAGCGTTACTGAGCAAAGTAATTGCCTGAGTAACATCTACGGGAGGAAGCTCTACTTTATTTCTTAATTGTGATAAATCTTCAAGAGTACAGGTAATTTCTGCTTGTTGAATATCTTTAGGAATATCAACTAATACAGGTCCTTGACGACCTTCAAGTGCAATAGCAAATGCTTTATGAAGTACTCGAGCTAAATCTTTGATGTCTGTCACTTGGAAAGAGTGCTTGGTACATGCTAGTGATAAACCAAATATATCAATTTCTTGAAACGCATCAGAGCCCATTGCAGACGTAGGTACTTGACCTGTAATCGCAACAATGGGAATTGAATCGGCTAAAGCATCAGCAAGGCCTGTAATTAAATTGGTAGCACCAGGACCAGAAGTAGCCATACAAACACCGACTTTGTCTGATGCACGCGCATAACCTACAGCAGCAAATGCTGCACCTTGTTCATGTCTACATAAATAATGTTCGACCTCGCTATCATACAACGCATCATAAATAGGCATGATGGCACCACCAGGGTAGCCAAATACATGTTTTACACCATGTGCTTGTAAAACAGAAAATAATAATGAACCACCTGTGTGCTTTTGATCATTAGCCATAATATTTAACCTATTCAAATAGTATTTACTTACTTTTTATACTCATTCATTAATTATATCAATTAACCGACAATATTACTCCCTTAAGAGCGTTTATCCGTAGGATATTTAAGTAAATATTGTTTGAATAGCGTTCTCCAATGTTAGTTAAGTTAATGTGTTACACCAAATCAAAATAGTTATTGCATTTAATTTTACATAAAACCGATATTTATGCAGAGTTCAAATTCTGTATCTGCTTAATATTAACGTAAAATATATTAAATTAAGCCAATTACAAAGTTGCTGTAGATAACCTATGCGTATATTTTGAGCTATATTTAGCATTAGGAAGTACAATAATTTTATCTACTTAATCATTTTGTTTTCTTTTTAAATTTATTTTAAATGGTAACGCTTAAACGATAAAGACCCCCGGTTCTTTCGAAGCGAGGGTCTGTTTATCTGTGTGTTGCTTTATTTTAGCTCAACGAAAACCCTGCGACGATTTTATAATCACCACGACGAGGAGTTTAATAATCACTGAGTTTGATTTTTGCATAGTTATTTAATTTTTATGAATACTATTTTAAAAAAATTTATACCTTTTAATAAGGTATTACTTGCAGCGTATATTTAATAAATAAAGCAGCCTATTTAAATTAGTACCATAGCTCGGGTGTGGTGGGCAAGTTTTTCATTATAGTTTTTTACACTACTTAAAGCTGACTTGTTATAAAGGCATAGTGATTGAGTCATCAACACTTAAAAATAAATTCACAAAAAAGTTGAAATAACAAACTATTGTTGGTGATTTTTTATCAAATGAGTACACTCAATGAACGAAAATTATAAAAAAAAGGATTTATCATGTCGCTAGCCTGTGTTTACAGCCGAGCTCGTTTTGGTCTTGAATCACCCCTAGTTACTGTTGAAGTTCATCTTGCCAATGGATTGCCTGCATTTAATATCGTAGGATTGCCAGAAACATCAGTGCGAGAATCTAAAGACCGAGTACGCAGTGCAATTATCAACTGCGGTTACGAATTTCCAGCTAAGCGAATAACGATTAATCTTGCCCCAGCGGATTTACCTAAAGAAGGTGGACGTTTTGATTTACCCATTGCAATTGGAATTTTAGCTGCCTCGGAGCAGTTACCTAAGGTTGATTTATTAGCATATGAATTTGCTGGTGAGTTATCGTTATCCGGTGAGTTAAGACCCATTGTTGGCGAAATCCCGATGGCAATGGCAAGCTGCGAAAGCAAGCGTACTTTAGTAATCCCTAAAGCGAATGCCGAACAAGCTAGCTGGGTTAAACAAGCTAAAATTCATGCGATAGATCACTTAACTCAGCTTTATCCGCATTTTTCTCGCCAAATTGCCTTACCTTTAGTTGAAGAAAAAGACATTAGCCTAGTAAATTCAGCAAAACCTATGCTGAATATGACGGATGTTATAGGTCAGCCATTAGCAAAAAGAGCATTAGAAATTGCGGCAAGTGGCGCTCATAATTTACTTTTTGTTGGTCCACCTGGCACGGGTAAAACGATGTTAGCCAGTCGATTACCGGGTATTTTACCGCCAATGACAGAAAAAGAAGCGTTAGAAGCTGCTTCTATTCAATCTATTTGTCATCAAAATATTGATGACACGTCTTGGCTAACCCGACCTTTTAGGGCGCCCCACCATACAGCTTCATCAGCGGCTTTAGTGGGAGGAGGTAGCCAACCTAAGCCAGGGGAAATTTCATTAGCGCATAACGGTGTACTTTTTCTTGATGAATTACCCGAATTTGAACGCAAAGTATTGGATGTACTTCGCGAACCGATGGAGTCTGGTGAAGTATGCATATCTAGAGCGTTGCAAAAACAAACCTTTCCTGCAAAATTTCAATTAATAGCGGCTATGAATCCTAGCCCTACGGGTTTTTACAACGATAATCGCAGTACACCCGAACAAGTATTACGTTATTTGAATCGTTTGTCAGGTCCTTTTTTAGATCGCATTGATATTCAGATTGAAGTTGCTCGACTACCACGAGGTATGTGGTCTAAAGACGAACAAAAAGGCGAGTCGAGTGAAACCATTCGCGCAAGAGTTGTTGTATGTCGTAATTTACAAGTTGCTCGACAAGGCATGCCAAACGCACACTTAGGCAGCGCGGAAGTTCGACAATATTGTAAGTTAAGTGCAAAAGATAATGAATTTTTAGAACTCGCTGTTGAAAAACTAGGATTATCAACCCGAGCTCATCATAAAATTTTAAAAATAGCACGTACCCTAGCTGATATGGAAGGAGTTGCCGATATTAGTCATTCACAAATAACGGAGGCGTTATCGTATCGAGCTATGGACAGGATTTTACGGCATTTGACTGAAGCGGTTTCAGGGTGAATTCAATGACTTTACCTAGCGATTACAAATAACTTCCCTGTATTTTAGGTATATCTAATTAATTTTTTATTTACATTTATTTATGAGATGGAATAGTCATTATTTTAGTGCTTATATTAAATCAGCAATCATAAATCAGTGAGGGATCGTTATTTACAGGTAGATAAAAACGCCTTAACTAACGCTTGCTCACGTTTAATATTTAAACAACACAATCCTAGTGCTAATGGAGTAAAATCACTCTCATCAATTAAGTTATAAATACGCTTTTTTACTGGGCTATTTTCAACAACTACGCTTGGCGCAATACCTATCCCACATCCTAATGCGACCATCGACACGATGGCTTCATGTCCTGAAACAGTCGCATATATATTAGGTTTACCTAGTTGTAAACTTCTATACCATTTTTCAAAACGTGTTCGTGCTGAGCCTGACTCAGGTAAAATAATTGGTATTTTTGACCAATCAATAATCTTTGCTTTTAGTTGTTGTTGTACTTTACAGGCAATAGTGGGTGCAATCACTGATAAGGGAATTTCGGCTAAATGATGAAAAAAATAACGTGCTGGTAAGTTGTCTGGTTTTGCGGCAATAGCAAGATCCACCGATTGATTTTTAACTTGCTCAACGGCTTCTGCCGCATCGCCGGTGGTTAACATTATTTCTACTAATGGATATTGGTGCCGAAAATTATCAATAAGTGTAGGTAAATGGCTATAAGCAGCAGTAACCGAACAATAAATATGTAATTTCCCTGTTAATTCAGCTTGTTGCTGGTTAATTGAAAGCTTTAATAACTTATATTGTTCAATTTGCTGCTTTGCGTAAATTTCAAATTGCCTACCTGTATCGGTAAGTACAACTTTACGATTATCTCGATGAAGTAGCTCGGATCCTAAGTTTTCTTCAATTCGCTGAATAGTTCGGCTCAGAGTTGATGGGCTAACATGATAGGCAAGCGCTGTTTTACCAAAATGTAAACTTTGGCTTAAATGCACAAACATTTCTAATGATTTTAAATCCATTCACTTTCCTAACTATATTGATAATTTATGCAATTATTTTTTGAGATCCTTATTAAACAATACTATTATTTTGTTGCATTTTTTGCAACGCAACAATGCATATATATCATTTTAAGCAACGTATGTATTGAGGTATACTTTCGCCACGGTCAGAGAACTGACTTAATACATTATTAAACTCGAGTATTGCTAAGGCAATGTTTGATTATTGGAGATAAAAATGGCTAACTATTTTAATACATTAAGCTTACGTGAAAAATTAGATCAACTAGGTCAATGTCGTTTTATGAAGCGTGAAGAATTCGTAGACGGTTGTGACTTTTTAAAAGGTTGGAACATTGTAATTGTTGGTTGTGGTGCTCAAGGTTTAAACCAAGGTTTAAATATGCGCGATTCAGGCTTAAACATTTCTTATGCTTTACGTGAAGCGGCAATTACTGAAAAACGTCAATCATGGCAGTGGGCTACAGAAAACGGTTTTACTGTTGGTACTTACGACGAGTTAATTCCGACGGCTGATTTAGTATTAAACTTAACGCCTGATAAGCAACATACATCAGCTGTTTCAGCTGTTATGCCACTGATGAAAGAAGGTTCTTCGTTAGCTTATTCTCACGGTTTCAATATCGTAGAAGAAGGCATGCAAATTCGTAAAGATATTACCGTTGTAATGGTTGCACCTAAGTGCCCAGGTACTGAAGTACGTGAAGAATACAAACGTGGTTTTGGTGTGCCTACACTTATTGCTGTTCACCCTGAGAATGATCCTCAAGGTAACGGTTGGGCTATCGCTAAAGCATACGCCTCAGCAACGGGTGGTGATCGCGCTGGTGTTTTACAATCTTCTTTTATTGCAGAAGTTAAGTCTGACCTTATGGGTGAGCAAACTATTCTTTGTGGCATGTTACAAACGGCTGCGATTTTAGGTCACAAGCAATTATTAGCACAAGGCGTTGACGCAGGTTATGCACGTAAATTACTACAATACGGTATTGAAGGCGTTACAGAAGGTTTAAAATATGGCGGCATCACTAACATGATGGACCGTTTATCAAACCCAGCTAAAATTAAAGCGTTTGATATGTCTTTAGAATTAAAAGAGATTTTACGTCCTTTATTTCAAAAGCATATGGACGATATTATTGAAGGTCGTTTTTCAGCAGGTATGATGGCTGATTGGGCAAATGATGATGCTAATTTATTAAAATGGCGTGAAGAAACAGCTGAAACGTCTTTCGAGAAAGCACCAGTATGTGACACTGAAATTTCTGAGCAAGAGTACTATGATAAAGGTATATTCTTAGTTGCTATGGTTAAAGCTGGTGTTGAATTAGCGTTTGATGCAATGGTTGATTCAGGTATTATCAATGCATCGGCTTACTACGAATCACTTCATGAAACGCCGTTAATTGCTAATACAATTGCACGTAACATGTTATACGAAATGAACGTTGTTATTTCTGATACAGCTGAGTATGGTAACTACTTGTTTGCCCATGCTGCAGTTCCACTATTAGAAGAATACGCGAGTAAGTTAACGTTAGAAGAGTTAGGCGAAGGTTTAAAAAACCAATCTAACGGTGTTGATAACAAGCGTTTAATTGAAGTTAACGATGAAATTCGCAGCCATGGCGTTGAAGTTATTGGTAAAGAATTACGTGGCTACATGACAGATATGAAGAAGATTGTTGAAGGTTAATTTAACCTGTTAACAATTCAATAAAGCGGTATTTGGTTTATTCCAATACCGCTTTATTATTTTATGTGTAGGATGCACGGTATGTCACGGTTACATGAATGTAAAAAAGTGACGTTTACAGATCCATAAAAATTAAGGAATACTAATGAGCGAATTTAATAACGTAACGATTACACGCGAAGCTAACGTATATTTTGATGGCGCAGTAACCTCTCGCAAAGTCACTTTTCCAGATGGTAGCTTTAAAACGTTAGGTATTATGTCTCCGGGCGATTATACCTTTGGTACGGCTGAAAAAGAATTAATGGAAATTTCTGCTGGCGACTTAGATATTTTATTACCGGGCGAAACCCAGTGGCAAACGATTAAAGGCGGTGAGTCTTTTTATGTTCCTGCTAATGCTTCATTTGATGTAAAAGCTAAAACAATTATTGACTACTGCTGTTCGTATATCACTGAATAATTTATTTTAACCGAATAAGTTTAATTACCTAATTTCAGCTATAGTATATTTTATAAAAAAGCCGTTAACGAAGTCATTCGTTAACGGCTTTTTATTACTCGTTGCTAAAACATTTACCGGTAAATATTAAAGGTAAACTTTCATGACAATACTATTTTCTACTACGAGTATTCGTTTTTTCAGGAGCATTTTCAGGTGTTTTCTTTGCTTTGGCTTGCTCACTTATTTGTTCAGCATCTGTTTTTGCTGGTTCAAATAAGGTGCCCAATTGGTGATCATCATTCAATAAAAATGACTCTGCTGAATCTAGATGAAAGCCATTACATAACAGCATTTTTTTACCTTTTTTCATTAGAAAATCAGCTGCTTTCAATTTAGTGACAATACCACCAGTAGCAAAAGGATCGTTAGGTGATGAAGTGTCTAATAAAGCCGCCTCAGGTATCTCATTAATTATTTTAAAGATTTTGGCATCAGTATGTTCATGCGGATTTTTATCATAATATCCATCTATATCACTTAAAATAATTAATAGCTCAGCACGTGTTGCTACTGTTACATTTGCTGATAATTGATCGTTATCGCCAAATAATTGTTCAGGTGTAGACGAAATATCGTTTTCGTTAACGATAGGTAAAATATCGTTTTCTAAATGTGCATCAATAATTTCTTGAAACATTTTAGTTCTTTTACGAGAATCAAAGTCATCTTCGGTAAGTAATATTTGCGCGGTATCTATTTCATATATATCAAACTTCTTTTTATAAGAAGTCATTAAAATAGGTTGCCCTGCTGCAGCTAAAGCACGTTTACCAATAAGTTTTCTTTTGTCTAATTTAAGTGCTGAATAACCTGCTGCTACTGCACCTGAGGTTACCAGTATAACCTTGTATCTATCACGTAGGTGGGCAATAAGGGTGACTAAATTTAGCATTCTCTTTTTTGCAATACGGTTTTTTTCAGTTAAAACCGCACTACCAACTTTAATGACAATTCTTTTCATGTTTATTTCAATACTTCTCAATTAGTTAATTAGTAAGTTGATACTTTACCCTTAGAACTTGCCGGTAAAGTTTCTAACCATGGAAAAATAAAACAAGGTGATCATAGGTACTCGCTAAAATACGCTAATAATGGTTAATCTACCTTTTATAATATTTGTAGTAACATCAGTTTAAGTTAAATACTGTAATTTAACAGTGTGTAAGCCCAAGACGGTACCTAGCCCAATAGCAGTATTCATACTCTTTAATTAGCAAAACAACTAGGTCAATAGCTTTTATAGTGGTTGCTATTAGTTTAATAATAGTCACTATTTATTGATTAATACAAACGGTGGTGCTATTAAATTGTTAAACTAATAGCGCATTTGATCCAATAAAGCGTGTATTTAATTTTATGGGTTACTACCCAAATTAAACGAGGAAAGTTTTTATTGGTGTTGAGCTATTTCATTACAAACCGTGTGTATTTTAAGAATAAATATCATTCACACATGTGTCACATGAAATTTTGTTTTAAAAAATGCTTTGTATTTCATTAACCACAAAAACTCCTTAACTACTAAAGCAACATCTTGTTCACGCATATACCCGTTATCATTCAAGCCCGTTATCATTCAAGATGCAGATTTCAGTGGGAACTAAAAATAATTTAGGCACAGATTTCAAGTTCCAGACGAAATCTAAGGACTACATCCATGTATGCAAAGCATTAATTGTTTTTAGACCCATCGAAGAAGCGCTTGAGCGTTTATTCCTTTAAAAAATCACTTCATCAACAGTACTTTTTTACAAGGGAACAACCATTGCAATAAAGCATTGCCTTGACTTGCATACTATAAACATTGACGCTCATGCGCTCTAAAACGAGCATATTGATTGATAGCGAGTATATATTCGCTGGATATTATTAATCAATATAATTAGTTGTCGAAGTAATAATAGCACAAGATAAGAGCTTATTTAACCATCAAAATAGATCAAATTAGGCGTTATAATAATAAACAATGATTAAAGGCTATCATTAAAAAGTCGACTAGCTCTTTTAAAACAATCAGATCAACACCAAGCAATATTTAAAGAATATTTACTACAATATTAGCGTCAGCTAAAGGTAAGGCGTGAATAATATAAAATGTATAAGTAAATTACTTTCAGCTCGAATATTTATTTTAGCCGAAATAGTAGAAAAAACACACTAGATACATGTAAAGAAAAGAATATACCCGCTAATTGGTTGGCACATCTATAATCACTATTTCACAGTCACTTTTAGCTGTTATGGTGATTTCTTTAGTTTGAGTTATTTCTGCTCCGTCACCTTTTTCCATATTAACTAATTGACTGCTGTTTAATAATTCAAAACAACCTGTTGAAGCCAAAATATAGGCTTGGTGGGTAATTTTATGAATTAGCGTTGTTCCTTTTTTTATCTTTCCGCCAAAAATTCTTGCTTGTTGGTTAATGAATAAGGCTTTTTTGTCTTCTGCATAACCTGAAACAAGTAATGGTAAATCATTGTCGGTAAACGTGTTCGGAAATAACTGACTTTCCCAACGCGGCGCTACATTTTGTTTATTTGGTTGTATCCAAATTTGATAAAGCGTTAAAGGCTCTTTTGTAAGGTTATATTCAGAATGTGTAATACCACTACCGGCACTCATAACCTGTACCTCACCTGCTTTTGTTACGCCTTTATTACCCACATTATCTTGATGATGAACAGCACCAGAACGCACAATGGTAATAATTTCCATATTGGCATGTGGATGAGCCGAAAACCCAGTGTTGGCACTTACGGCATCATCATTAACGACTCGCAATACTCCAAAATCCATTCTTTTAGGATTGTAATAATGGGCGAAACTAAAATGAAAGTTGGCTTTTAACCAACCATGATCAGCTTTGCCTAATTGATCAAAAGGGTAATGGGTAATCATAGTACTCTCCTATTTTTATAAATTCATTCATACCATTTATCAACCCATTGTCCGTTAACAATTAATCCCATGATTTTCTCCTTAAATAAGTTTATTTATGTATTAATTTTATGTACTAGCAGCGTATCTATTAATAAAAGTGATGAATTAACTATTTTTTAATAAATAATTATCTAATGAATACTTTCCGCTGCCTTGAATAACTAATGCCAAAGTTATCCCTAATAAAGCCAGCGCAAATTCGTAACCATTGTTACTCATAAATAAACCATTAGCTGCGTGCACACTGAATATAGCTACTACCATAGTGATCGCTAATACCGCACTTGAAGCTCTAGTCAACAAACCTAAAATTAATAAAATACCACCAAAAAACTCAGCACTACCTGCGGCAATTGCCATTAAGTAACCCGGCGATAATCCAATAGACTCCATCCATTGCCCTGTATTCTGCAAACCATAACCGCCAAACCAAGCAAATAACTTTTGTGCACCATGTGCCATAAAAATAATACCGGCAATTAAACGTAACGGTAACGTGCCCATTGTTTGTGCTGAAACGAGTGATTTTTTAATTATTGAAAGTGTCATATTGTCTCCTTAACCTTATTGTTTAATTGAAATTGTATTAATCTGTGTTGTTGTCTGTGCTTTACACTGACGTTAATGCTTTGACATCAGTAAAAACATTGTAAAGAATAAATTTTAATTAAATAACGAGTAAATTTTGTTTGATTTGTTCAAATTTTTTGAACAATATACTTTTACAATTTTTTTAAAATTCAGGCTCGCATGAAAAATTCAGCTATTACGATTGAAGCTCTATTGGTTTTAGATGCTATTGCCGAACAAGGCAGTTATGCCTTGGCTGCAGAGCATTTGAATAAAGTGCCATCCGCACTTTCTTACATTATGCAAAAGTTAGAAGATCAGCTTGATGTTACCTTGTTTCAACGACAAGGCAGGCGTTCAGTATTAACACCTGCTGGTAAACATTTACTCGATGAAGGTCGTCAAGTTTTATTAGCTATAAACAAAATATCTGAACAAACTAAAACTATCGCTAACGGCTGGGAACCTAAAATACGTATCGCTGTTGATTCAATTATGGATATAGCAATTATTTTACCTGTTTTGAAGTGCTTTTTAGATCAACACAAAAACATTGAAGTAGATCTTAAAGAAGAAGTATTGAATGGTGGTTGGGAAGCATTAATTGATGATGAGGTTGATTTACTGATTGGCGCTTCGGGCTCAGTCCCCGTCCAAAAAGGGATAAGGGCTGTGCCTTTTGGGCTTTTAAAAATGGTTTTTTGTGTCGGTAAACATCACGCATTAGCAAAAAATACTACCGTGTTAACAAAAAACAACTTAGTTAATCATCGAACCATTATTGTTCACGACAGTGCTAAAACTATTGTACCAAAAACAACCGCTGGCTTTATTGCACAAAGTGATCATTTATATGTTTCAACTATAGAGCAAAAAATTAAGGCAATACGCGCAGGGTTAGGAGGGGGTTATTTACCCATTGAGCGTATTGAAAATTTGTTAGCATCCGGTGAACTCATCGCTCTGAAACTTGAAGACGCTATACCCGAAAGTGAGTTATTTATTGCGTGGAAAACGGTTAATAAAGGAAAGGGTTTGCAGCAGTTACGAAAGTTGTTAACTGCTGCCGATATTAGTCGATAATATATAAAAATTTTTTAACTTTAAATGTGTTTTAACTTTAAACCTTTTGTAACTAAGCTTGCTTAGTTTCTTACTTGCCCATCACCATAAACAACAAATTTTTCAGTAGTTAACGAGCTCAGTCCCATAGGACCGTAGGCATGTAATTTACTGGTTGAAATACCAATTTCAGACCCTAAGCCTAGTTGTCCTCCATCAGAAAATCTTGATGAAGCATTAACCATAACTACTGATGAATTAATTTTCCTAATAAACTGTTGGCTGCGGCTCGTATCTTGAGTCACAATAACTTCGGTATGGTTTGAGGTGTATTCGTTAATGTGTTCAATGGCAGCGTCAAAACCTGATACCACTTTCACTGCAATTTCTTGCGCTAAATATTCAGCATGAAAATCTTCATTAGTTGCTAGTTCTGCAGCATCAAAATAAGGCAAACTTTGCTCACAAGCATGTACTTTAACTTTGGCGGGTTTTAAGGCTTGTGCGGCCAAAGTTAAAAACTCTTTAGCAATATCTTTGTGAACCAGAACAGTTTCAAGCGAGTTACAAGCGCTAGGTCGTTGCGTTTTACCATTAACTAAAATATTAATTGCTTTTGTCATGTCAGCATATTTATCAATAAATAAATGACAAACACCTTTAAAATGCTGAATAACGGGGATTTGGCTATGTTCAGTAACATAACGAATGAGCCCTTCCCCACCGCGAGGGATCACTAAATCAATGGTTTCACGTTGTTTTAGTAATTGTTCAATAACTTCTCGACGAGTGTCAGGAATAACTGACACGATGTTTTTATCGATATGGTTGGCTTGCATGGTTTTATGTAAACAATTTGCTAGCGCTAAATTACTATGAATAGCTTCAGAACCACCGCGCAATATAACCGCATTGCCTGATTTGATACATAACGCTGCAGATTCAGCCGTTACGTTAGGTCTAGCCTCATATATCATTGCAATTACGCCTAAAGGTATACGCATTTTACCAACTTGCATACCATTAGGTCGTAACGCTAAGTTGCTTATATCGCCCACTGGGTCTTGTAATGTTACTATTTCACGTATAGCGTCAGCAATATCAGTAATGCGTTGTGGCGTTAGTAAAAGCCTATCTAGCATCGCCTCGCTTAAACCTTTAGCGCGACCAGAGGCAATATCCTTGGTATTTTCGTCAATAATAAACTGGCTTTGCGATTCTATTTCAGTCGCCATTGCCGTTAATAAGTTATTCTTTTCTGTGGTTGTTAATTGGGCAACTGCTCTGCTTGCTACCTTTGCTTGGGCAGCCATATGTGCCATATTAAAATTTGTTGAAGTGCTCATTTTATACCCATTTATTTAGTGGAGAATGTAATGGTTATTTAGATAAAACAACCATATCGTCACGATGAACAATGACCTTACTCGGGCAAAAACCAAGAATATGTTGAATTTCTTCGCTTTTTTTACCTTGAATACGCGATAAATCGCGATAATTATATTGGCAGATCCCTTTAGCTATAATTTTTTGTGTATCACAATCTATTATATTAATTGAATCGCCAGCAGCAAAGTCACCCGAAATACTTTTTATACCAGATGGTAGAAGCGAAGCTCCTTGATTAATCACCGCGTGAATAGCGCCTTTATCTAGCATAACATAACCGTTACTTTTTAATGTATGTTTGAGCCAGTGCTTTTTTGCTTTTGTGGCAGCTTGATTTGCTGAAAAACGTGTTCCGGGGTTTTCACCTTTCAGTAGTTTTTCAAACACCGTACTGTCGCTACCATTAATTATATAAGTTTCAATACCGTTTTCGACTGCTTTTTCTGCTGCTTGAATTTTAGTTTTCATGCCACCGGTGGCAATGGGATTATTTGTAACACCTGCCATAGCGTATATTTCAGGTGTTATCGCTTTAATTTCAGGTAACATAACAGCGTCAGCATGAATTTTGGGGTTTTTATCATAAACCCCATCAATATCGCTTAATATGAATAAACAATCAGCCTCACTTACTAGTGCAACAAGTGCCGCTAAATTGTCATTATCTCCCACTTTAAGCTCTTGAGTTGCAACGGTATCGTTTTCATTAACAATAGGAATTATATGATTGGCTAATAATATACGCAGTGTATTTTTAATATTAATGTAGCTCTCACGATTTTTAAGGTCGCCGTGCGTAATAAGTACTTGGCTACAAGGTACATCAAAAAAACGCTGCCAATTTGCCATCATTTGCATTTGCCCAACAGCAGCCATGGCTTGTTTTACAGGTATAGAAGGAACTGGAGAACCATGTTGGATAAGTTGACGTCCCGCAGCAACACTGCCAGACGAAACTAAAATAATTTCCTTACCCGCTTTGTGGCACTCGGTGATAAACCGTGCAATTGCTAATACATATTTACCACTACACCCATTATTATCTGGTGCTATCAGCGCACTACCTACTTTTATTACCGCGCGATTAAATTTCATTGGGTTTTCCGTATTGATATATAAAGTGAGAACATATAACTAACCTAACTAAACGCTATTTATTATACATTGTGTTTTATACCCGTTACCAATCAAAATACTTGTTTCAGAGCGCTTGAGCGTCAATGTTTATAGTAAGCAATTCAAGGCAATGCTTTGTTGTAATGGCTGTTCCCTTGTAAAAAGCATTAACGATTAAGTCATCTTTTAAAGGAATAAGCGCTTCTTCGATGGGCCTAAAACAATTTATGCGGCGTTATTAAGTTTAGTCATGTCACCATAGATGTAGAGCATTAGGTTAACTCAGGAGTAGTTACCGTGAACAACCTTGACATAAACTTAATGCCTTGCATACAGGGATGTAATCCTTAGATTTCGTCTGGAACTTGAAATCAGTGCCAAAATTGTTTTTAGTTTCCGCTCAAACCTGCATTTTGAATGGTAACGGGTATATAACTATTTACAGAAGATAAAGTCATTTCTACCCTTTTGATAACAATAACCTATGAATTAGGTGTTTTGATATAATAAATTTCTATATTTACCTATAAAAGACAACACTTATTCTTTGTTTGAACACTTTTTAATCAGCCAAATATTAACCTCAAAACCTTTTGTGTTGGTAAAATACAAAATTATCTATAGACTAATGTGTCATTCAATGCGTTTGAACCTTAGTCTATGTATAATAAAGATAAGATACTTAAAAATAAGTATTTAAATTATTTATTATTGGGAGCTATATAGAGTAGTGTTATGTTAAATTTTTTACCGTCTATTATTATCTGTATTTTTTCTTTTTTAATGTATGTAATTAATACATTATTTTGGCTAATTCCTATCGTTATCTTTTCGTTATTAAAAGCCCTTATCCCCATTAAAATTTCCCGTACCTTTTTTAGCTACTTGCTTGATCAAATGGCAAGTAATTGGGTAGCGGTTAATACTTTTAACCAAAAATTATTTTATCAAGTAGATATTCAAATAGAAGGACTTGATAACTTAAGTATGCGTGAATGGTATTTAGTGTTGTGTAATCATCAAACCTGGGTTGATATCTTGATTTTACAAAGGGTATTACACGGCAAAATACCGTTCTTGAAGTTTTTCTTAAAAAAAGAACTTATTTATGTCCCTTTTTTAGGCATTGCTTGGTGGGCGCTTGATTTTCCTTTTATGAAACGACATAGCCAAGCTTTCTTAAAAAAAAATCCACATTTAAAAGGCGAAGATATAAAAACCACGCGTAAATCATGCGAAAAATTTAAATACAAACCAGTGAGTATCATGAGCTTTATTGAAGGTTCTCGATTCACACCCCAAAAACATAAAAAACAGCAATCACCCTATCAACATTTGTTAAAGCCTAAAGCTGGTGGTATTGGTTTTGTACTTGATGCTATGGGAGACCACTTAACTAAAATTGTTAATATAACTATGGTTTATCCTGATGGTATACCCAGCTTTTATGATTTTGTTTGCGGTAGGGTAAAACATGTAAAACTACATATTGACACAAGCAACGTGTCTGCTGAATTAAAAGGCGATTACTTTAATGACAGAGCCTTTAAAATTAGCTTTCAAAAGCACGTTAATAAAATGTGGGTAGAAAAAGACACTACTTTTTCAATGTTGAGTAAAAAATAAAAAATTATTCACCTAAATACGCATACCCGTTATCACTCAAAATAAGGTCGTTCATGATAGAAATAATAAGTGCTTGGTTAATTGAGCAAAATATAGGCGTTGAATATTTACCTTACGCAACGGCTTGGGTGGGCGCATTACTCATTTTTATTTTCTGCTCAATAAGTTATTACCTTTCAAAGCATCAAATTTTAGTAGCTATTAATAAAATTGTAACCCACTCTCGCAATACTTTAGACGACTTGTTACTTGAGCATCATGTATTTTCGAATATTGCCCTATTAACGCCTTTTCTATTTTTATGGTTTTTAACCCCTCATTTTTTAGATACCAAAAGCTTGCTTGGCGATCTATTTTTAACCTTTGCAAAAATCGCCATTAGCTTCCAAGTTGCTCGTTGTATCGGCTCGTTACTAAATGTTATTAAAAGCTCATATCAAAGTACCGCCAGAGAAAGATACTTACCGCTAAACTCTTCCATCCAAGTCATTAAATTAGTGGTGTATTTAGTTGCTACTATTTTAGCGATTTCGTTTGTTTTAGATAAATCACCCTTTTATTTGCTTAGTGGTTTAGGTGCATTAACCGCCGTATTGTTGTTAGTATTTCAAGACACAATTAAAGGGCTAGTCGCTAGTATTCAAATTTCAGCGAATAAAATGGTAGCCCCAGGCGATTGGATTGAACTCCCCAAATATGGCGCAGACGGTGATGTATTAGAAATTGGCTTAAGCACAGTAAAAGTTAAAAACTTTGATAACACTATTACCACAGTACCGACCTACGCATTAATTAGCGGCTCGTTTAGAAATTGGCGAGGCATGCTACATTCGGGTGGTCGACGTATTAAGCGTTCAATTATTATTGATGTAACCAGTGTAAAATTTTATCAAGCAGGTGAGCTTGAACAATTAAATACTATTAATCTTCTTAAAAAGTATTTAGATCAGAAAAAAGAAGAAATTAAAAAAGCATGTGATGAACAAAAACTAAGCCAAGACGATATTGCAAACAGTAGGCAACTTACCAACATTGGCACTTTTAGAGCTTATATAGTCGCTTACTTACAACAACACCCCAAAATACATACCAACATGACCTGCATGGTAAGGCAGTTAGCCTCAACAGAATCAGGTATTCCGCTTGAATTGTATTGTTTTAGTAATGATCAAAACTGGGCGAGTTATGAAGGGATACAAGCAGATATTTTTGATCATATTTTTGCAATGGCACCCCTGTTTGGTTTACGTGTATTTCAAAACCCTACGGGTAATGACTGGCGTAAAATCGCGAATGCTGAATAGAGTCTGATATTAATAAATACACATAATTAATTTGCTTGACCTATTAAAAAGAGGTGTAAGAAACCTTTTAATAGGTCAAGCAGTTCAATAAATTTAGCGCTGCCTAATAACACCTTCTTGCATTGTTGATGCAACTAGCTCGCCTTTTTGATTAAATATTTGTCCTTTCACCAAACCTCTGCCACCACAAGCAGATGGACTATCGGTTGAGTAAAGTAGCCATTCATCTATTTTAAAGGGTCGATGAAACCACATAGCATGATCAACCGATGCAATTTGAAAATTAGGGTGCCAATGGCTTGCTGCATGAGGCATTAAAGACGTAGTTAAAAACTGAAAGTCAGAACAATAGGCTAACATACAAAAATGTGTCCGTGGATCTTCAGGTACAGAGCCATTAGCTTTTATCCACATTTGACTCAATGGTGGTGACTTTTTGGGGTGTACCCAATTGTATTCTTGAATTGGCCTGACTTCGATGGGTTTTTCTGTTAAAAATTTACCTCGAATATTTTCTGGAATAAATTCTTGGTGATCAAAAATAAAATCATTATAAGAGGCGACTTCATCAGGGGTAGGCACGTTTGGCATTTCATCTTGATGCTCGAAGCCTTTTTCCAATTTTTGAAATGAAGCGGTCATATAAAATATAGCTTTACCGTTTTGAATTGCCTTAACTCGTCTTGTATTAAAACTTTTACCATCTCGCAAGTTTTCTACTTCATAAACTACAGGTTTGTAAGCATCGCCAGGTCTTAAAAAATAAGAATGTAATGAATGTATCATTCTATCAGCTTCAACGGTTTCTAATGCCGCAGACACTGCTTGCCCCATTACTTGGCCACCAAATAATATTTTGAAACCCAGATCTTGAGACTGCCCTCTATAAATACCATCTTCTATTTTTTCTAATGTTAATAGCGACACTAATTCAGTTAATACCTGACCCATATAATAAAATCCATTATGTTAATAAGTTAATGCTATAAAACATTAATTATACAAAGAGTTTAAGTTTTTTATAGCGTAAATGTATTTACGCATACAAAATTGATACGGAAAAATTAAAATAAACACCAATTGTTATTTTTTTGTTAAAAATAAGTAAATATTATGTTAGGTTAAAAAGTAAACAGTTGCATAAGAATTTAATCTAAAGTACGGTAGCAAAAGTTAATAAAAACTTTCTAGTTTTTTATCGTAAAAGAGGTAAGTTATGCAAGCGATTATGGAAAGAGAAGCCTTGTTAGAGAGAAGATCAAGCGTAGAAGATCAATCAACCTTATGGGACAAACTATCTTTAGCGCAAAAATTTGCAGCGAGTAGCTTAACTCAATTTGGTTATGAACTTACTTATATTAGAGAGCAACAAGGTGGTAGTACTGCAATTTTGTTATGCGATAAAAATACAGCCACCATTTCAACTGAAGGTGAAATAAATACAGCGCCTGCATTACAAGTTCGCTAAACCTAATATACCCGTTACCAATCACTCGAAAAACAAGATGAAGGCTATTAATGCTGATCAACAGCATTAATATGCATTATTAAAGACTCAATTGTGTTTTCTGAAAATACCTGAATATTATGTTCGGTTAATAGCTTTGCCGTTACACCTTGACCTGCTATTTTAGTATTTGAAAATGCGCCATTATAAATTGTATTGCTACCACAAGAAGGGCTAGACTCTTTTAGCAGGGCAAATTTTATTTTGTGTTGTATACAAATATTTAATGCTGCCTCTGCGCCTTTAGTAAAATTTTTTGTAACATCTACGCCGTAAATAGTAATAACTTTTTGGTTGTTGCTTTGTATCTCAGCAGGCGCTCTTGGTACAGTAAGCCCACCTAAACATTCGGGACAGGCACTAACTAATCTTTTTTCAGCTTGCCATTTTTTTATCATTTGATGAGATAAAGCTTGATGACCGCCGTCATATCTAACATTCTCTCCCATAAAACACCCACTAATAAAAATTTTTTCCATAATATACCGTTTATTTTGCGCCAATTATTAAGTTATTGTTTATCGAATTTAATGCTCCAACATTAGATATTGTTTCGTTTTCAACCCAACAAGCTTGGCAATAATATTCAAAATGTATTACAAAATACTGATCCTGCCATTCAAATCTACAGTATTGTCTATCGGCACCTAGTGTTGTTTCTATTATATGGTGACCTTTTAAAAAACAAAGAATATGTTGGTTTAATAATGAAATATCTTCTTGATACCAATCATCAGTAAAAGTAATTTGTAAACTATTTTGATTAATAATTTCAGTTGATGCGATATGAATATTATTGGGCATAGGTACCTTATTTTATAATATTTATAGAGATATATAATACTACTTAGCCCCGTTATCATTCAAGATACAGATCTAGGTGAAAACTAAAATATAATATTACGACAAAAATTGTATTTTTTTATATAATCAATGTAGTCTACTACCCAATATAGATAATTATAATTTTATGTTAAGAGAGATAATCCTATGAAAAAAATGACTATGATTGTTGCATTAACTGCATTGATGGCTTCACCAGTTTTCGCCGGTGATATAGCAGCCGGCAAAGCTAAAACAGCAGTATGTGCTGCTTGTCACGGTGCTATGGGTATTTCCGCAGTTCCTATGTATCCTAATTTAGCCGGACAAAAAGAAGTTTATATTGCTAAGCAGTTAAAAGACTTTAAAGCTGGTCACCGTAAAGACCCCGTAATGGCTCCAATGGCAATGGGTTTATCAGATGAAGACATTGCCAATATTGCTGCTTATTACGCTAGCTTAAAGTAAATTTTATTGCATTCACTTTACTGCATTCATAAAAAAAGCGTCATTTGACGCTTTTTTTATGCCTACAATTAATACCTATGTATACCCGTTACCAATCTAAAGTTAATGACTTCTTCGTAAGTTGTTTTATCTCTTCATTGAATTAATTATTATGCTGTTGAATTAATTGTAAAAAGGGCTGGCCATATCTTGCTAATTTGGTATCTCCAATACCACTTATTGCTAACATCGCTCTTGAATTAAGAGGTTTAACTCTGGAGAGTTCAGATAGCGTTGCGTCACTAAATACAATAAAGGGTGCGATATCTTCAGCATCAGCAATGTCTTTTCTTAGCGAGCGTAATTTGGCAAACAATACTCTGTCGTAAGCTTGGCTTGGTTTATCTCTTTTCCAGTAGCTCGCTTTTTGAAGTCTTGGTGTTGCAAGCATTAAAGGTGCTTGAGCTTTTAATACCGATCTGGAAGCTTCGGTTAAACACAAGGTTGATTGCTGAGAAATATCTTGTTGTAAATAACCCAAATGAATAAGCTGCCTAGCTATTGAAAACCAATAACCTGGGGTTTTTTCTTGACCAATGCCGAAGGTTGACACGTTGTCGTGCTGTTTTTGTGTAACAGCAAGCGTTTTTTCACCTCTGAGCACATCAATTACATGTTCAATATCGCCTTGTTGCTGAATACGAAATACACATGAAAGCACCTTTTGAGCTTCAATTGAACCATTAAATAGACTGGGAGGATCTAAGCAAATATCGCAGTTACCGCACCGAGCTTGGGTATATTCAGCAAAATAGTTCAATACCACTTGTCGCCTACACGTTTGAGCGTCAAAAAAGCCAATCATGGCTTGAAAACGTTGTAGCTCTACATTAACTCGTTGTTCATTTTCACCTTCGCTAATACGCTTTTTTATACGCTGTACATCTTTAGGATCATATAAAAACAATGCCTCGGCCGCTAAACCATCTCGACCAGCCCTGCCTATTTCTTGGTAATAAGACTCAAGCGTTTTAGGCGGTTCAAAATGAATAACATAGCGAATATTTGATTTATTAATACCTAACCCAAAGGCAATAGTTGCTACAACAACCTGAATGTTGTCTTTGGCGAACGAGTCTTGCACGGTATTTCTTATTTCAACTTCCATACCCGCATGGTAAGCCGCGCAATTAATGCCTGATCTACCTAAATATTTTGAAATTTTTTCTACTTGCCAACGGCTATTACAATAAATTATACCGCACTCTTCTCCCCGCTTTTTTATATACCCTAATAACTGTTGTTCGCCATTGTATTTTTCTGCCATGGTTAAGCGAATATTAGGGCGGTCAAAACTATCAAGGTGAATATATGGGTTAACCAATTCAAGCTGGGTTAAAATGTCCCGGCGGGTAGTTACATCAGCGGTAGCCGTTAGTGCCATAACCGGTGTATAAGGAAAGTTGTGTTTTATACTGTTTAATTTGGTATAAGCAGGACGAAAGTCGTGCCCCCATTGTGATATACAATGCGCTTCATCAATGGCGAACAAACTGATATTTAATTGCATTAACTCTTGAATAAAGTAGTAGTTACTAAGCCTTTCAGGCGCTATGTATAACAGTTTTATTTTACCTTGATACAAAGACTGCATAATATGAGTAATGGTATCTCGGTTTAGGCTTGAGTTGATATAAGCAGCTGAAATACCTTGCAAAATCAAACTGTCAACTTGGTCTTTCATCAAAGCAATAAGGGGGGAAACAACAATAGTAACACCCGGCAATAAAATGGCAGGTAGCTGATAGCACATAGATTTACCGCCACCTGTGGGCATTAATACTAGGCTATCTCTACCGGTAAACAGTTGTTTAATTATATCTTCTTGCCCTTGGCGAAAAGATTGATAACCAAAATTATGCTTTAAAGTTTCCAGTAGCAGTGGTGTGGTTATGCTCGGTTCAGCGCTGTTAATCACGTTTATCTTCGATGTAATAATAATAACTGTATTTTACCGTAGCGCGCGCCAATGGTAGAGGATTATTTTATTTATACTGATATAAAGACGATATTTATATAGATGTGGTTTTATCTGTCACGATTGAAATTTGGTTACGACCTTCTTTTTTTGCCACGTATAATCCATCATCGGCTGCTCGTAATTGTTTTATAAGCGTACTACAACTATTAAATACCACGCCGGTGCTTATGGTGTAGGTAATAATTTTATTCTCATAGTTGATCGTTGATGAGGCGATGGCTTGTCTAAAGTTTTCTAATTTATTGTATAATGATTTTTTATCCGCGCCGGACATTACTACTGCAAATTCTTCCCCGCCAAAACGAGATATAACGCCCATACCCAAGTACTTTTTCATGTAAAGCGCAAAGACTTTAAGTAGGTGATCGCCTGCTTCATGCCCATAGCAATCGTTTACCTTTTTAAAATGGTCAATATCAAACATTGCGACGCAGTATGGAGCTTTTTCATCCCTGTATTGTTGAATTTGTTGTTCAGCATTAATAAAAAAAGAACGACGATTAGGTAGTTCAGTTAAATAGTCTGTATTGGCGGCATGCTGAATTTTTTCAATATTGTTTAAGTTTTCAATATTTTGTGTGATCCGGCAATAAAACTCTTCAAGACAAAATGGTTTACGTAAAAAGTCGTCTGCGCCATTTTTAATAAAGCGTGCTGAGTGTATACCGTTAGCCGCACCTGATATACCAATAATAGCAAGTTGCTCACGTGTGTATTTTTTTCTAATTTCATTACTTAATTTTATACCATCCATTATTGGCATTTCTAAATCAGTGATCACTAGCTTTATATCGTTATTAATTTTAAGCACTTCAAGAGCTTGTTCACCATGCTCGGCAACGTATACATTTAAATTACGACGTTTTAATAGCTCAGCAATATGATTTCTAGTGGGTAAAGAATCATCAACCACTAAAACACCGTTGTTTTCGTTAGTTAATTGCGCACCTAAAATACGTTTTAGGTATAAAAAAGCTTGATTATTTTCTTTTGGAATATAGTCAATAACTCGTTGATTTAATATTATTTGGCGTGTTTCTTCATCCATTTTTCCGGTGAGTACAACACTAGGAATATTATGGGACAACACATAAGGAATTGCTTCGCCATTTGGCGCATCGGGTAAAGCATAATCAATGGTGGCAATAAAAAAATCGTTCGTTTGCTTAAGAATTTTCTCTAGCTCTTTTAAACTATAAGCAACTGTCACTTGATAATTTAACGAAGCGGCAATTTTTTCAATAATACGTGCAATAGGTTTGCTATCTTCTACTATAAGCAATTTTTTAGTCATTTTAGCAACTCACCTCTTTACTATAGCGCTTGTAAATTAGCATAAGCGACAACAAGCCACTTACTACCTACTTCAACAAAATTTACTTGAATACGACTTTGTGCGCCTGAACCTTCGTAGTTTAATACAACACCTTCGCCAAATTTAGCATGGGTCACCGATTGACCTAATGAAAATCCGGTATTATCAAAAGTTTCAGTGGTAAAGGTATTAGAAAAACGTCCGGTGGTTGCAGGTCGAGATACTTGATTTTGTAAACGAATTTCTTCAGTACATTCGTTGGGTAACTCTCTTAAAAATCGGCTAGGTTTATGAAACTTCTCCTGCCCATACAGGCGCCTGCTTTCAGCATGGCATAAATATAATTTTTGCATCGCGCGTGTCATACCTACATAACATAAACGCCTTTCTTCTTCTAAACGTCCTATTTCTTCGACCGACTGTTGTGAAGGGAACATACCCTCTTCTAAACCTGCTATAAAAACTAAGGGAAATTCTAGCCCTTTAGCTGAATGCATTGTCATTAGTTGAACTGCTGATTCGTATTCATCTGCTTGCGACTCGCCCGACTCAAGCGCTGCATGGGTTAAAAACGAGGTCAATTTTGTTTGTTCTTGCTCTAATTGAGGATCAACTTCAAAAGTTTGGCAAGCGGTGACCAATTCATTTAAATTTTCAATTCTTGCTTCGGCTCGTTCACCTTTTTCAGCTTGGTACATGGCTTTTAAACCACTGTGCTGAATAACAAAGTTGGCTTGTTGATCTAAATCTAAATTGCATGAGTTATCTTCTAATTGATTCACTAACTCAACAAAGTGCGTAATAACTTTGGCACTTCTGCCCTTAAGTTGTTGGCTATTAATCATGTGCTGACATGCTTGCCATAAAGTAACTTGTAAACTTTTAGCTGCATCTCTAATGAGTGATACACTTTGATTACCGATGCCGCGTGTAGGTGTATTAATAATACGTTCAAAAGCTGCATCGTCGTCACGGTTATTGATTAAACGCATATAAGCGAGTGCGTCTTTAATTTCTTGTCTTTCAAAAAAGCGTTGCCCACCGTAAATCCTGTAAGGCAAGCTACCCTGTAGTAAGGCTTCTTCTAATAAACGTGATTGCGCATTACTGCGATATAAAATAGCGACATCGCTTAACGAGCCATTTTCTTTTTGCCAGTCTTTAATTCGCCCAGCAATAAATCGTGCTTCATCTATTTCATTAAATGCCGTATAAATTGATATTTTTTCGCCTGACTCGTCTTCAGTCCACAGATCTTTACCTAAGCGATTATTATTATTTGCAATAAGCTGATTAGCCGCATTAAGAATATTTGCCGTAGAGCGGTAATTTTGCTCAAGCTTAATGGTATGCGTATCATCAAAGTCTTTTACAAAACGCTCAATATTTTCTATTTTAGCGCCACGCCAGCCATAAATAGATTGATCATCATCACCAACTATCATTACTTTACTAGAAGCTTTTCCTAAAATATTTAACCACGCGTATTGAATGGCGTTAGTATCTTGAAACTCGTCTACTAAAATATGTTTAAAGCGTTGCTGGTAATGCTCAAGTAATACCGGGTTATCTAGCCAAAGTTCGTGAGCTCGAAGTAATAGCTCAGCAAAATCAACTAAGCCTGATAAATTACACGCATCTTGGTAACCTTTATATACTTTTATAAAGGTTTGCTCGGTAGGATCGTCGTAAGACTCAATATGCTGTGGGCGAATACCTTCATCTTTTTTACCGTTGATATACCATTGAAACTGTTTGGGCGGAAATCTTTTTTCATCAATATTAAGTGATCGAACAATACGTTTAACTAATCTTAATTGATCATCAGAATCTAATACTTGAAAAGTTTGTGGTAATTTAGCTTCTTGAAAATGCATTCGTAATAAACGATGCGCTAATCCATGAAAAGTCCCTATCCACATGCCATGAGTATTACCATTAACGGTTTGCTCTACCCTTGCACGCATTTCAGCGGCAGCTTTATTGGTAAAGGTAACCGCTAAAATGCTATGAGAAGAGGCATGTTCAACCTGCATAAGCCAAGCAATGCGCTGCACAAGTACACGAGTTTTACCACTACCCGCGCCGGCAAGTACCAGCATATTTTGTAAAGGCGCAGCAACAACATCACGTTGTTTTTCGTTTAGAGAGTCAAGTAATTGAGAAACGTCCATAGATAAACCAAATAATTAATGATGATGAAAAAGCAACACGCTTTTTAAGATAAAAATTGATGTAATTCATCTACATCCGATAATTCGAGGTTAGGTAAAATTGACAAGGGCTTACCAACAGTAAAACGAGATACCCACGCTGTTTGGCAGCCAGCTAAAATCCCACCTAAAATGTCAGCTTTTCCGCAATCACCTACATGTAGAAGTTCACTAGGACGAATTTTTAAATGCTGGCAGGCGCGATCAAACATGTCTGAACAAGGTTTTTGTTTGTTAAGCTTACCCGATGAACACACGCCGGCGTGGTATATCGCATTAAAATATTGGTTCAGATTAATAGTATGGGTATTTACATTACCATTGCTGATTGCAATTAATGGCCACTTTTTAGCCAATGCTTCCAGTAACTTATGGATGTTATCAGGTACGGTAAAGTTACTGCGATGAAAATCAAAATGTTCAAGTGCTTGTTGCGCGGCTTGACGTGCTTGCTTTTTAGCAATACCTAAATCAATCATACCTAAGTAATAGCTTTCAATTCTTAGGTGCGTAACATCATGTGATAGTTCGGGTTTAAAGGCGAGTGCCTTTTGTTTGTAAGCAGACCAAAAATTAATATCAAATTCTGCCTGTATATCGAAACTATTGTTGAGTAATCGCGGTAGCTCTTTTTGAAAATAAGCCACCATGGCATCACCCGTTATTTGCATAATGGGGTGATTACTATAAAGCGTGTCGTCTAAATCAAAACTAATGGCTTTAAAAGGCGCTAGGCGACGATAAAATTTCATTAAACCTCTTTAAACGTTATATGTTGTGCGAGTAATTTAGCGACTAATTTTTTAAATTGACTCAGTAAAAGAGTATCCATGCGCGGATCAAAATGCTCGGCATCTTCACTGCTAATGGCTAAAAACCCTAAGACTTTATTATTATGAGTTAATTTAACTAATACCACTGAGCCTTCTGTTACTTGTGAAAATACCAGCTGTTGCTCACTTTGTTGTAAACGCCCAAAATAATAATCGTCTTTTGTTAATCTGTTTTGAACAATACCACCACAATCATGATTAATTAAACTATGATGCTTAACGTTAATAGGTTTTGCCAACCATAGCTTTAAATTAGATAACGATAGTAGTTCGGTAGTAGCTTGAAATAAGCAATCAAGCAATTCGCCCGCCGAGGTGCAATCGAGTAAGCGCAAATATAAATCACTATATAGTGAAAATAATTGCTCATTGTTGTTGGCGATCGCCATTAACTGAGTAATTTCATCCTCTAACAAGTGAATTTTTTGTCGCAGCTGTTGCTGCTGACGTTCAACTAATGAAACCGTACCCCGTTGGTGATCATTAAGACGTATACCCGTTAATAATTCGGGGTGTCGAGCAAATACTTCGGGATTGTCTTGTAAGTAACTCACCACGATATCGTCTGATAGTATAAGTTCTGCAGATTGCATTAAATTGGCCTTTGCCATCTCGCTTGTTTTGTTCTTTGAATCGTTGTTTACACTCATAAATGCATTTGTCCATCAAAAACATGAACCGCAGGTCCGGTCATTTTTACTGGATTGCCAGGGCCTTTCCAAAATATTTTTAATGAACCTCCGGGCAATTCTACGGTCACTTCTTTTGCTAATTTTTTTTGTATTTGCCCAATGACAACTGCTGCACAAGCACCGCTACCACAAGCTAATGTTTCAGCTGCACCACGCTCATACACTCGTAATTTTATAAAATCAGGTGATACAACCTCCATAAAACCTACATTTACATCTTCTGGAAAACGCTCATGGGTTGATAATGATTTACCTAAAGTATTTAAAGGAGCATCTGCAATTGAGTCAACCGTAATAACGCAATGAGGATTTCCCATGGCTACGGTGCCACATAAAATCGTCTCATCTTCACAACGCAAAATGTAAGTCCCTTCAGTTTTTTGCGCAACAAAAGGAATTTTATTAGGCTCAAACTGCGGAATAGGCATGCTAACGGTAACGTTGCCATCTCTTTCAACAAAAAGTGTCATTTTTCCTGATTGAGTAGACACATTAATTTTATTTTTATTGGTGAGATTTTTTAACCTCACAAAGCGCGCAAAGCAACGTGCGCCATTGCCACATTGCCCTACTTCACTACCATCGGCATTATATATTCTGTAATGAAAATCTAAATCCGGGTCATAGGGTGGCTCTACCACCAAAAGCTGATCGAAGCCCACACCAAAATTACGGTCGGCAAGTTGCTTTATTTGCTCATTAGACAAATAAACATTTTGCGTAACGTTATCTAGTACAAGAAAATCGTTACCTAAACCGTGCATTTTTGAAAAGTTTACTAGCATTTATTTATTATTCTCATCACTAATTCTATTTATTTTACTTTAATATGTTTAACGCTATTTGTTTAAAAAGAGTGGGCTAACATTGTTCGTAAAACACATTTGTTTATGATGACACTCTCATCACTTAAAACTTATAACTACATACTTATAACTACATACTTATTTCAGTACTTTTCTCTTTACATTTAACACTAACAAGCTTTTAGCATTAGAAACATTGAGTAAGCCAAGTTTATGTTTATGGGAGTAGTGATTCACCTTGCCAAAGCTGCTCAATAGTTTCACGTTGTCGAACCACATGTACGTTTGCGCCATCTACCATAATTTCAGCAACACGTGGTCGGCTATTATAATTAGAGCTCATAGTAAAACCATAAGCCCCCGCTGAGCGAATTGCCAATAAATCTCCAGCTTCAATAGCTAGTTCACGCTTTTTACCTAAAAAATCACCCGTTTCACAGATAGGACCCACTATATCGTAGGTTTTTGTGGGAGCATCTCGCTGTTCAACCGGAATAATAGCTTGCCATGCTTGATACAGCGATGGTCTTATTAAGTCATTCATTGCTGCATCTACAATAGCAAAATTCAGGTCTTCGTTTGATTTTAAAAACTCAACTTCAGTTACCAAAATACCCGCATTAGCCATAATGGCTCGACCCGGTTCAAATATGAGGGTTATATCTCGGCCTGTTAATTTATCGGCTATGGCTTTTGCGTATTGATCAGGGTGTGGTGGAGTTTCATTGTCGTAACACACACCTAAACCGCCACCAACATCTATATGGGATAAATGAATGTCTTTTTTTGCTAAGCTATCTACTAATAATAATACTCGATCGAGCGCATCTAAAAATGGTGTTATCTCAGTAATTTGAGAACCTATATGGCAATCAACACCTTTTACTAAAATATTTGATAAGGTATTAGCATAAACGTATAAGTCTTCGGCATCATCAATATTAATGCCAAATTTATTATCTTTTAAACCAGTAGAAATGTAAGGGTGTGTACCTGCATCAACATCAGGATTAACCCGAATGGAAACAGGCGCATGCAACTGTAAAGACTGGGCTACGTTTTGAATACGATCTAGCTCCGCGCTTGATTCAATATTAAAACAATAAATGCCTTTATTTAGCGCGTAAGCAATTTCATCAGAGGTTTTACCCACGCCTGAAAATACTACTTTTTTAGGATCACCACCGGCTTGTAATACCCGTGCTAATTCACCTTTTGATACAATATCAAACCCTGAACCTAATCGCGCCATTACATTTAACACGGCAAGATTACTGTTAGCTTTTACGGCATAACAAACGATATGTGGGCGATCACCTGCTGCATTGTCAAAGGCCTTCCAATGTCTTTCAATGGTTGCTCTTGAATAAATGTATAAAGGTGTACCATGTGCTTTGGCAATATCAGAAACTTTATTATCTTCTGCGTATAAAGAGGTATTTTTACGATTAAAAAAGTCCACCGGCGTTTACTTCCTTCTATCTACTAGCGCTGTTATTTAAATTTAATTGGTTTGTTAAGCTATTATTCACTTTTTTAGCAGTGTTTGGCTCAACTTTTTCTGAAGGTGTTTGGTATAAAGGTCCTTTAATACCGCAACCTGTTATTGTCAAAAATGAGACAATACATACAACAATAATTGAAATTAGTTTACACATATTGATTAATTCGATTTTTTTCCCATGATAGACGTTTTATAATCAGATTGGTATAACAGCGATCTTAAATAATTTAGGTAATTTACCTTATAGGATAATTAATGAACGATAGTGAATATAATATGGCAGCAGAGGCATTACTGCTGGCTGTAGAAGAGTCTATTGAAGATTGTGGTTACGATATTGATTATGAAGGTTTTGGCGGATTATTAACATTAACCTTCAAAAACACCACTAAAATCATTATTAACAAACAGGCACCTTTGCATGAAATTTGGGTGGCGACTAAATTTAATGGTCATCACTTTCATTTTGAAAATAATCAATGGGTTGATAAACGTGGTGGCGATGAGTTTTGGCACTTTATTTCACAAGCGGTAAGTGTACAAGCTGAGGCCAAAATAACCTTACAGGCTAAATAATTACTTTTTTCATTATATAGTTATGCTCAGTATTTATAAACGATACAATCTAAGATCAGTTAATATATACCCGTTATCAATCAAAATGCTCGTTTCAGAGCGCGTGAGCGTCAATGTTTATAGGAAGTAATTCAAGGCAATACTTTATTGTAATGGTTGTTCCCTCATAAAAAGTATTAACGATGAAGTGATATTTTAAAGCAATAAACGCTCAAGCGCTTCTTCGATGGGTTTAAAAACAAGTTAAAACGTTATATTAACTGTGACATAAAAAATAAATTAACCGTTAAGTTACACATCGGTTACCACCAACATCAGGCAATAAACTATGCACAATCAAACCGTTCGCATCGCAACTCGTAAAAGTGCCTTAGCATTATGGCAAGCAAACTATGTAAAAGCACAGCTTGAAAAATTTCATCAAAACATTACGGTTAAGCTTGTGCCTATGACCACCAAAGGTGACATTATTTTAGATACACCTTTAGCCAAAGTAGGTGGTAAAGGTTTGTTTGTGAAAGAGCTTGAAGTCGCGATGCTTGAAAACAGAGCCGATATTGCTGTGCATTCAATGAAAGACGTACCGGTTGAATTTCCAGAAGGATTAGGTCTTGAAGTTATCTGCCCACGTGAAGACCCTCGAGATGCCTTTGTTTCGAATACCATAGAAAATTTTGAATCACTACCGATAGGCGCAGTTGTCGGCACCTCAAGTTTACGTAGGCAATGCCAAATTAAAGCCATGCGCCCCGATTTAATTATTAAGGATTTACGTGGCAACGTAAATACACGATTAAAAAAACTTGATGATGGTGAATACGATGCCATTATACTTGCTGCTGCAGGGCTCATTAGGTTAGAAATGCCTAAACGCATCAAAGAATATATAGCCCCTGAAATTATGCTACCTGCAAACGGACAAGGCGCAGTAGGTATTGAGTGCAGAACAAACGACGCTAACTTAAAAGCTTTACTTGCACCCCTTGAATGTTCGCAAACACGTAGCAGAGTAATCGCTGAACGAGCAATGAACAGAGCATTAGAAGGCGGCTGCCAAGTGCCTATTGGTAGCTACGCAACGATTGAAAAAAGCACCACAACAGAAAATACTAGCCCTATTATATTTTTACGCGGTTTAGTAGGCGCTGTGGACGGTAGTACTATTTTACATAGCAACATTCGTGGCCCTATTGAACAAGCTGAGCAGTTAGGTTTCACCTTAGCCCAACAATTACTTGCCCAAGGTGCAGATAAAATTTTACAACATGTTTATGCCAATCAATAAATTAACTGTATTAATTACTCGTCCTGAAAATGAAGGACGAGTTTTAGCTAACAAGTTAGAGCAACTAGGTGTTGCTACACATCGCCAACCTATGTTTGATTATCAATCAAATCAAAGCTTAAGTATGCTTCAATCTGTTTTAGCACAAGTTAAGCAACCCAATCTTGTTTTTATTAGCGTGGCTGCGGTTACTTATGCCAACTCATTATATGCATTGGCTTTATGGCCTAAAGGTAAAGTATATGCGGTAGGTACAGCTACTGCAAAAGCGTTGCAAGCCCTAAATATTGAAGCTATTTCACCCAAAATTCAAACAAGCGAAGGCTTATTAGCACTAAAAGAAATGCAAAACATAAATAATCAAGAATTTATTATTATTCGGGGGGATGGTGGTAGAGAGCATTTGGCTAACGCATTATCCGCTAAAGGCAGTACAGTACATTACTTTGAATCTTATCAACGTATTTGGCGACAATTACCAACAACAATTGAACAAAATTGGCGAAAATTTAAGATTAACTGTATCGTGGTAACTAGTGACGCTATATTACAAAACATAGTACAATTACTTAATTTATCCGATGGGTATTGGCAAACAACATGTTGCTGGTTAGTGGCAAGTGAGCGCATTGCACAAACGGCTAAAGCAATAGGGTTAAATCACGTTATTAATACCAATGGCGCTAATGATAATGCCATATCTGATGCAGTATTTTCTGATGTAATAATTAACATGGAATAATATGATGACCGACAAACCAAAAATTACAATTTCGTCTTCACCTTCATCAACGTCTCCAACGACACATGATGGATCGGAAAAACAAGCAGCGAGTAAATCTAATACTATTACAAAGTCGACGCAAAAATCAGTAAAAGGATCTTCTGCTTCTACTCAGGAAGTTAAATCACCTGAAGTTAATACCTCAGAAACCAAAACTCCTCACACAAAAGTACCTGAAAATAAACTCAATAGCGCTTCAAGTAACAGCACCAGTATTATTAACGACACCGATCCAAATAAAAAAGCAGATAATAGCCAAAATACTAGCGGTCAAAATAAAAATAACGTTAAAAGTTCTCATCAAAATGAAGCTAACAACTCAACTTCGCCTCAATCATTTGCTACTAAAAAGCCTAATACTAAAAATAATCCTATGAAAACTGATCTCAATTCAGCAACGCCACAAAAAAAATCTAAGCTCGCTATTTTAGCTCTTTTCATTGCCTTTATTGCCATAGTTGGGGTGGTTGCACTTTATTTTTGGCATGTCCAACAACAATTAATTATTACCAGTCAACAATCAAACCTCACTAAACAACTGCAACAAATTAAAAAAGAGTCAGTGCAGGGTAATGCATTAGCTCAACAAAAAATGATAGAAACCTTAAAAACTCAAGAAAAAAACCTTGCAAAGCAATTTGCAAACTCAGCACAAAACATGAAAAAAGAAACCCAACAAAACATTAGTAAGCTTAACCAAATGGTAGAAAAATTCAGCCAAAACCAACCCACTGATTGGTTAGTTCATGAAGCTGAATACCTTGTACGTATAGCATCACGCACCTTATGGTTAGAAAAAGACACTACGGCTGCGATTGGTCTTTTACAAGATGCAGATGCACGTATTACCGAACTTAACGATCCTGAAATACTCCCCATCCGCCAACTTATTTATCAAGACATTGAAGCATTAAAATCAGTACCTAAACTTGAAACAGAAACCACTATATTATCGTTAATGGCGTTAGCTGAACAAGTTAAAAACCTACCTTTAGTCACCATGAGTACTTCTGAACAAGCAACTAATGCAGGCGAATTCACGCTATCAGATAATATTGCCGATTGGCGCGAAAACCTTTCAAAAACATGGAACAACTTTTTAGAAACTTTCGTAGTGATACATAGCAAGGTAGGCGAATTAGACCCTATTTTACCTGCAGAACAACGTCAAAACTTAAAAGAAAACCTCAACCTTAAATTACAAATTGCACAGTGGGCAGCAAGCAAGGGTAAGCCAGAGTTATTCGCTACCTCGTTAAACAATGCTCAGCTATGGGTTAAGCAATACTTTGACTTAAATGCCCCAGAAAATATTGCCTTTATTGAGTCTATTGAGGCACTTAAAAGTAAAAATATTACGATTAAAACTGATCTTAAACTCAATTCTTTACACGAAATTCGAAAAATACTTAAACGTGAAAAGCCCGCATCATTACCGATAACTCCTTTTGCGGCACCTATACAAAAGAGAATACAAAACCAACTTACTGATGAGCGTAAAAGCGAAATTAAAACTAATTTTAAAAGCCTCACAGAAAATAATAAAATAGAAAAAAACACACCACCAAATAACACCACCAAACCTGAGTTAGCAAATAAGCAACCTAATAATATAAAAAACAATGATAAGAGTAATGTAGAAGACAACGATAAAACTAATACTAAAAACAAAAACAACATTATTGATCAGGAAAAAACACCAGAAAAACAACCCAATAAAGCTGTTGAAAAAGTAATAGATAAAGCCTTAAAAGCGTCAGAAGTAAGTGAGGCAACACAATGAAAAAATTAGTTTTATTACTCCTAATATTTTTTACTTTTATAGCATTTTCGCCCCTATTAATTGATGATCCGGGTTATATTTCAATCGCTGTAAACGGCATGATTTATGAGTTAACCTTATATACAGCCCTATTTTGGATTTTGTTTGTTTTTCTAATTGTTAACCTACTTTTTATTGTATTAAGGGGTGGTTTTAGATTTAGCCTAGGGACGTGGAATAAACTTGCCTTCGCAAGTAAAAGTCGTGCTATTAAAGATTTTGAAAAGGGCGTAGCTGCGTATATTTTAGAGGATTATGCTCAAGCTGAGCATTTATTTGCCAAAAGTGCAGCACCAGCCGATAGAGAAAAAGTAGGTTACTTACTTGCCTCTTCTGCGGCGTCTAAGCAATCATTATCTTCTAATTCTCAGCATTACTTAACTTTATTAGACAACATTAATAATAAGGTTAAAAATAATAATTTAGAAACAGTACTTGTTACGATAAAGCTACATATTGAACAAAACGATACAGTAAAATCGCGTAAGTTAATTGATGACCACCACAAACTTATAGGGCACGACGCACGCTTATTGTCATTAGACATTGACTTAACCTTGATTGAAAAACGTTATATTGCCGCTATTGAATTATTAGTACTTGCCCGTAAGCAAAAAACCATTTCGGAATATACTATCAAACAATGGGAAAACGTCGCTTTTTATGGTGCTTTTGAGCAACTTATGGTTGAAAAAAATGCTGAAGAGCTTTCTCGCTATTGGAACAATTTACCCAATAAAGTTAAACAACGCGAAGAACCTATTTTAGCTTATTGTAAAGTGCTTGCTGAACAAAATATAACAGAACCACTAAACAAAATATTATTACCTGTGGTTAAAAAAGGAGCCGAAAGATCGTTCTTACAAAAGATGAGACTCTTGCCATTAAGAAACCCAGATGAGCTCATTATAACGGTGCAAAAGCATTTACAAAAAGATCCACAAAATGCTATCTGGTTAAGTTGTTTGGCACATTTAGCGGTATCGAATAGACAATGGGATATGGCAGAAAAAGCTTTTAATAGCTTAGTTAACTTAGGCGAAGCGCACTACGATAACGTGGATTTACTCGCCTTTGCTAAAACATTACAACAACGTGAACAATTCGAAAAAGCAACGCAGGTTTATGCGAGGTTATATTGATGACCAGAGTTTACTCTTATACCCGTTACCAATCAAAATGCTCGTTTCAGAGCGCGTGAGCGTCAATGTCTATAATAAGTAATTCAAGGTAATGCTTTATTGCAATGGTTGTTCCCTTGTAAAAAGCATTAACGACGAAGTCATCTTTTAAAGGAATAAACGCTCAAGCGCTTCTTCGATGGGTCTAAAAACAATTTATTCGTCGTTAGTCAGTCAGGTTCACCATGGATGTAGTCCTTAGATTTAAATCTGGAACTTGAAATCTGTGCCTAAATTTTTTTAGTTCCCACTAAAAACTGTATTTTGAATGGTAACGGGTGTAAGCCTACCTACGAGTAGCTAATTTAGGCTTTAAAATTAAATTCGCCTAAACGATTTGATAATTTTTCAGCTAACTGAAATAAGTTCTCAGTTGCGCTAGCCGTATTTTTTGAGGCCTCCATAATATCGTCTGCTCCATGAGATATTTCTTCTGTATTACTATTAATATTCTTTACTAATTGATCTTGATTTTGCACTGCAGCTGAAATTTCATTGGTACCTAATACAATTTCACTTACATCTTGAGATACTTCGGTAAAAGCTGATGAAACTAACCCAGCTTGCGTAACCCCTAACTCTGCTTTTTCGACACCTTGCTTCATAGCTTTTACTGATTTTTCAGCACCCTGTTGCAGCTTTTCAATAATTAATTGAATTTCTGATGTTGCCACTTGTGTACGTGAGGCTAAAGTTCTCACCTCGTCAGCCACGACAGCGAATCCTCGACCCTGCTCACCTGCTCTTGCCGCTTCGATTGCGGCATTTAAGGCGAGTAAGTTAGTTTGATCTGCAATTTCTCTGATCACATTAACAAATTGAGCAATGTTATTACTATCGTCAGCGAGTACATTAATCACTTTAGAACTTTCTTTTACTTCATCTGATATCGCTTCTATTGCTTGTGCTGTTTGAGCAATAACGTCCTGCCCCTGACCCACATGTTCACTCGCCAGCGCGGTAACTTCGCTAGTGTGTTCAGTATTATTGTTAATAACGCCTACAGAGTCAGATATTTCAGTAATGGCTTTAATTACACTGTGTGTATTATGTTGCTGAACCGATACGCTATTTTCCATAGCGTTGGTTAATTGTTGTATGCTTTGAGTATCACTACGTAACCTTACAATATCTGAGGTAAAATCCTGTAACAACTGTTGTATATTGGTTTGCATCATGCAAAAACTATAAGCAATATCACCAAGCTCATCTTTAGCATTTAATGATAATATTTTACTAAAATCTCCGTTACCTAAACGGCTTGCAGCTTCTTTTATCGCAATAACATTTTGATTTAATGAAATATAAATAACAGCTAAACAACCTGCAATAAGTAGTAGCGCCATACCAACAATAATAATCAATAACCACAAATCGCTTACACTAGCGGCTTTGTAGCTAGTAATTTTGCTTACTAATTGTTGGTGAATAAGATTAGATAATTTATTTAATGTGGTTACTGGTATTGAAATTTCTTGGGTAGCAACACTCACTGTCCATGCTATGTTGTCAGGTGAAATTACATTATCACGCAACATAGTTTGGTAACGAGTGAGTTCATTGGTTAGTTGTGTAAACGGAGTTTGAAGTTGTTGAGCTAAATCATCACTCACTCTAAAGAGTTGTTCTTTACTTTTATTAACGTTCATTAACAATTCGTTTAAACGTTTATCTAAGGCGACTAAAGAAGTATATGTTTCAGCATTAAAACCACCATTTTTTACAATAGCGTTTGTTAAACCTCGTGTTCTTCCTAAAAACTCAGCAAGTTCAGGTAAACGATTTGTTGATAAGTCAGCCAAGTAAAAGGCGGTAGGTTTACTTTCCCTAGAAAGACCGGTTATTGCAGCAACATTTTCTCGTAACGATAACGACTGAGTATATGCTACGTCTAAATTAACATCCTCATTCCAAACTTGTTCGTAACGCTGATAATTGGTGCTAAGCTCTGATAAAATAATATTTGATTCAATTTGTTGTTTGAGCTGTTGTTGTTTGCTTTTTAGCTTTTCATTTAAACGAGCTGAACGCTCGATTTCAGTTAATAAATGAACTAATTCTTGTCCTAATAATTCTTTTTTATATACTTCAATATTGCTGATTTGCTGATTTACTAACCAAGCGCTTACTGTTAATAAGGGAATAAAAAATAATATAGCAAGAATAGAAAATTTAAGCTTAAATCCTAAGCGATTAAAAAACTTAATAAACGGGTTTAACACAACTTTCATAACAAGCCCTTAAATGATTTTAAAGTATTCTCATAGCCTATTGAATATAGGCATAAACCTTAAAAAAATCACGCCAGTTAATATAGTTAATTTAATAAGAGCATTTGATAAAAATAAAAAAATAAGATTTTTAGCTTATTTAAAAGTAACGGTAGCTATAGCGATGAGGCATGTATTAAAATAAACATTCTAAAAAGTAGGAAATGACAGGGAGCCAAATGGAAAACAACAAAGCGTTTGAAAATAATACTGTGAATATTCAATCGTTACCTCAAATAGAAAAAATTAACGTTTCTACACTATCAAATAAATACCGTTTAGCTAATTTTTGTTTGAATATTTTATTAGTACTAACGATGCTTGCCGTTGCTTTACTTGTACATTATCAGCAAATTTTACCCGTTTCTCCCAATGTGTTAAAAATTGCTCCTCTTATTTTGTTAGCATTGGCGATTATTTTTTTGGTACAAACTATTTTTCAGTTATTTGCTGATAAACAAAAAAGTTATGCGCTTAGACAACAAGATTTAAGCTATATGTCTGGGCTAATTTTTAAGCAAACGGTAACTCAACCTATTTTACGTATTCAGCATATTGAATTAAAACGAGGTCCTGTCGATCGTAAACTTGGCTTAGCTAAAATACAGGTATTTAGCGCTGGTGGCGCAACTCACACTTTTGAAATTCCGGGGTTAGACTTAGACACAGCTGAAACTATTCGCCAGTTTATACTTGATCATAAAGATGTATCCAGTCATGGATAACCAACAATTACCTCCAAACGCTACAGCACATCAACAAACCGATACTCCCCAACTTGATAATAATATCGCTCAACATTGCTCCAATGCCCCATGGCAAAAGCTTGCACCTATTGCGATGAGTTATTTTTTTGTGCAATTATGTAAAAATGCATTCAGCCATTCATTTTTTTTAATACCCACCATAATTTTTGGTTATAAACATATTATTGAAAACCCTTGGCTATGGTTACCGTTGTTAACGGCGATATTATTAGTAGTAGCAACCGCAGTATTTTTAAGTTTTTATTTTTTTCAATATCGTTTAACCCATCAACATATCGAAATACGCTCGGGTGTTTTTTCTAAAAAGCACATTAATTTACCTTTTACTAGAATCCAAAACGTTACACTTGAGCAACCCATATATTATCGCTTTTTTGGTTACACCTGCTTAACGCTTGATACTGCAGGTTCTGCGCAACAAGAGGCTAGAATTGTCGCGTTAAAACTCTCGTTTGCTGAAGACTTAAAAAAAGAAATTCTTACCACGCCCAATGCAGCAAATTCAACATCTATTGCCACAGAAGGTAATCTAAACCCTGAAAAAGCTATTCAACAAGGGTCTCATCAACAAGAAATTGTGCTAAATACTCGTGCATTACCCGACTTGATCATTCATGGTATAACCAATAATCGTATTTGGATATTTTTAGGGGGGTTAGCGCCATTTTTTGATGATATGGCTGCTTATATAAACCAGTTTTTAAAAGATTTTGGCGTTAATATCGAGCAACTACTTACTTTTGCTGAAAAATCTTGGTGGCAAATTAGTTTATGGGCAGTATCACTCTCATTATTAATTTTATTACCTATTATGTTGTTTTCAATTATTGGTTCAATTATTACTTTTTATCATTACACCCTGAGTAAATCAAACGACAGATATATCAGGCGAAGTGGGCTATTTACCAAGCACGAAGTCACCATGAAACTCGCTCGACTACAAATGGTATATCAACAACAAGATTGGTTAGATGTATTGCTTAATCGTATTAATCTCACTTTTGAGCAAAACCAAATTACCGGTAACAACCTGAGTAAAAATAGCGTTAATAAAATTATGGTGCCATCAATTACGGCGCTCGAATCTCAAATATTAATCGATGATGTTTTTCCAAAAAACTCAATGGGTTCAATATTTTATAATCGCATTAGTCGCCGCTTTTTATTACGGTATATTGGCTATGTATTAACACCTATTTTACTCATAGCATCTTGTTTACTTATTATTGCAGATAAAACAAGCCTGTTGAGTTATGTTATACCTGCTTATTTATTGCTTAGTGGCTTAGTTTATTGCCGCTGGAAACGATGGGGATTTGCTCGGGATAATCAATTTATTTATATTCGTAAGGGCTTGTTCGGTGTCGATTATTATTGTTTTCCTGTTTACAAAGTACAACAAACTAAATTTAAACAAAGTATTTTTCTCAAGCGCCAACGGTTATGTTCGTTATCTATTGTTTTAGCGTCGGGTGCTATGCATATTCCTTACCTACCACAGCAGCAAGGGTATGAAATAATTAATGATATATTGTATCAAGTAGAAAAAAGCCGAAGATCTTGGATGTAATAAATCATGCGCAAACTAATAATGATGTAAGTTATTAGCATTGATTTAAAGTCCATTAAACCTTACTCAACCCATTTTAAAAAGGTAGTCCACACTTCGTATAAACGTTAATGTGGCTAAATATTTATGAATTTATCAACAGAATTTAAAAAGCCCACCGTAAAAGGTTCGTACGACTGGCAACTATCACAAGAAATTAATGTAATAGATGATGCTGGTGTAGTTATAGCGAAAGCAGAAATAGAGCTTATTACGCTTAATAAACATAGAGATGCTATAAAAAGTTATGAATTACTTGATGAGCAAGAAGCTACTGATTGGGAAATCCCCTTAAATGTTTACTTTAAAAAACAAAACTTAATTGCCGAGTATGGCGAAAAGCTTTTAGTTAAACCAGATACCAACGCAAAAACTCATCTAATGATTGAAGCTATTAGCGTTCAACCAGCTTACAGAAAACAAGGTGTTGCCAAGTATTTATTAAACCAAATTGCACTACATTACCCAAAAGTTCAATCGCTAAATGTGATGAGTATGGCGATGAATTTATTTGTTGATTTAGCATTTTGTAATGGCGAAGAAAACACGCAATACTATACAAATTTAGCGCTTGAAAATGAAACTATCGCGAACGAAGCATTAAACGTTTTTTTTAACGCCAGCGGTTTTATGCAAGTAAATATTGATGAAAGTTTATTGGCGGAGCCATTGGCTTTTGAAATATTTATCGCCAGCCCAGCAACAATTAATGCTGCGGTTTCCAAATAAATATTAATCGTTTTATTGCTTAAAAATAAACAGCAAAACGATGGATGGTAGGTGGTAAAGAAAAGCTAGGCTATTACATAATTAATATGAAAATAGCTCAGCCCGAACTTAAATTACTTACTTGCCATTAAAAATTGCCATTGTTCGTTAAATTCGTCACTAGGTTTTTTGATAAACCCAGAACGCACATACTGACTAATCTTACCTTCAGCAAAGGCAACGATAATATTTGCCAGCGCGAGTTCGTTAATTGTAAAACTTTTACCTTCACGTAGTTTACGTTCGCGTAATACCTGTTTGAATTGCGATTCTATTTTCTCAAAAAATTGATTAACACGCGCGCGTAAGCGTTCATTCTCGCCCATTAATGCGTCACCACTTAATATTCTACACATGCCAGGGTTACGTTCAGCAAATACTAATAGAGTATGTAAAATATGGTGACAGCGTACTAAGGTTTCTTTGTGGTCAGATAAAATGAGATTAATGCGTGAAAAAATCGACTCTTCAATAAAATCAATTAAACCTTCAAACATTCTCGCTTTTGATGGGAAATGTCGATATAACGCGGCTTCAGAAACACCTACTTCGGCCGCTAATTTTGCAGTAGTAATGCGTTGCCCTTGGCTAGTTTCAAGCATACGCGCTAAACTTTCTAAAATTTGCACTTTACGGTTAGGCTTATTATTTACAGCCATTTAACTCTCAATATTTTAGTTATTTATAAGTTAATTTTACCGTTGTTAGCCTGCTATTTTCAACAACTTTCACACCCAAAATAAAATATAACAACGAGGTGTAATAGATACATCGCTTATCTATTAAGTAGAATTAGGTATGTAAACACTTACTTTAAAATATTAATCAATTATTTATTTTATTAGCATGGGTATAGCGTTTAGCAATTTCAGCAACAACACTTTGGGCTAAGTTAGCTTTACTGGTTAACGGTAAATTAATCTCATCGGTAGCGGTAAATAACGTTAACGCATTATCATCACTATCAAAACCTTGCCCTTGTTTGGCAACATTGTTTGCGCAAATTAAATCTAAATTTTTAGCGGCAAGTTTAGCTTTAGCATATTGCGCTACATTTTGTGTTTCAGCGGCAAAACCAACGGTATAGGGTTTATTGGTTAATGCTGCAACTTCGGCGACAATATCTGGATTTTTAACTAAGTTTAAGGTTAGATCAGGGGTATTTGGCTTATCGTTATCTTGGTTATAGCTGCCTGAGATTTTTTTAATTTTATGTTCGGCTATTTGTGCCATTCGATAATCAGCAACTGCGGCACAAGCTACAAATACATCGGTTTTTTTAGCAAGGGCTAATGCTTGCATGCGCATCTCTATTGCACTTTCTACCTTTACAATTTCACAATATAACGGTGCTTCAATAGTAACGGGGCCTGAAATTATAGTTACTTTAGCGCCGGCTTTTTGCGCTGCACCGGCAATAGCATAACCCATTTTTCCTGAACTATGGTTTGAAATATATCTGACCGGATCAATCGCTTCACGCGTAGGTCCAGCGGTAATAACCCAATGTTGATTAGCTAATGGCAAAAGTTGATTTACATTTGGCTTTATATCTTGATTATCGCTTTGAATGCCGGTTTGTTTTTCAATTTGATAAAAATCACATGCCAACGCCACCAGTTCAGGCACATCAAGCATACGGCCTAAACCTACATCGCCACAAGCTTGCTCACCAGAACCTGGTCCCCAAATAATAACACTACGCGCGATTAAAGTTTTAACGTTATGTTGCGTTGCTTGTGCATGCCACATTTGCTGGTTCATGGCAGGTGCAATAACTAAAGGAGCTTCACTTGCTAAACACAAGGTCGTTAACAAATCATTAGCTAAGCCATGGCTTATACGTGCAATAACATCTGCGGTTGCTGGCGCTATTAAAATTAAATCTGCCCATTTGGCGAGTTCAATATGCCCCATGGCTAATTCGGCTTCAGTATCAAGCAAGCTATCGGCAACAGCATTACCCGAAACGGCTTGTAAAGTTAATGGCGTAATAAAAGCTTTAGCGCCATCCGTCATCACAACACGAATATTTGCCCTCTGCTCTTTTAACCGCCGAACTAACTCAGGTATTTTATAAGCAGCAATGCCACCACTTATGCCTAATACAATATTTTTGCCATTTAGCATTTATAACTACACGTGTATAAAAATCAATGGTTGTTAAGATAGCATTAATCGCTACTATATTAAAATCACCCATAATATTTTTAAGGCAAGGAAGTCGTTATGTTAAAAGATTGGCCAAGTGTAGAAAGACCTAGAGAAAAGCTTTTAAATCAAGGTGCTGCAAGTTTAAGTGATGCCGAGTTACTCGCCATATTTTTAAGAACCGGTGTACAAGGCTGCAACGTAGTTGATTTAGCGCGCCAGTTATTAGTAAGTTTTGGCAGTATTTCAGAAATCTATAAAGCGTCAGAAACAGAATTTTGTACCCGAAAAGGGTTAGGTACCGCTAAATATGCGCAGCTGCAAGCCTGTTTAGAAATGTCGAAAAGGCATTTAGCTGAACAGTTACAACAGGGGCATTCACTCACCTCTTCTCAAGCCACCAAAAATTACCTCATAAGCGAATTGCGCAATGAAACTCGAGAGGTTTTTGCCGTACTATTTTTAAATAATCAACACCAAGTAATTAAATTTGAACGCTTATTTTATGGCACTATTGACGCCGCCGCCGTATACCCAAGAATTGTGGTTGAGCAAGCATTAAAAAATCAAGCAGCAGCGGTTATTTTATCTCACAATCACCCATCAGGAATTGCTGAATCAAGCACCGCTGATAAACAAATAACGCAACGTCTTGAAAAAGCACTAGACTTAATAGATGTGAGAGTTTTAGATCACATGATTATAGCTGGGCACCAATGCTATTCATTTGCTGAACAAGGTGAAATGAACTGTTAACATTTACAAAAAATACAATGCCCGATAGTTTTAAAGTAATAAAGGAAAAACCATGTTAGAAGTTAGCCATAATAAAGACGAGCGCAGAAGCTCGTTTAGATTAGATATGGAAAAAGAATTAATAGATATTGAATGGAAAGACCCTGAAGGTATAGCAAAACAAAAGAGAATCGCTTGTATTGATTTCTCTCGTGGTGGATTAAAAATTGATTGCGATCAAGCGATTGAACTAAGATCACAAGTTACCATAGTTTTTAAAGCGGCTAGTCCTAATCACCAAAAGCTACATGGCTTTGTATTACGTTGTTTAAAACAAAGTAATGGTTCGTTTGAAATTGCTTTACGTATTCATAACGACTAATTATGCATACTCATCCCATCTACTATTAGCATATACCCGTTACCATTCAAAATGCAGGTTTGTGTGGGAACTAAAAACAATTTAGGCACAGATTTCAAGTTCCAGACGAAATCTAAGGACGACATCCATGTATGCAAGGCATTAAGTTTATGTCATGGTTATTCTCGGTAACTGCTCCTGCATTACCCTAATGCTCTACATCCATGGTGAACATGACTACACTTGATAACGATGCATAAATTGTTTTTAGACCCATCGAAGAAGCGCTTGAGCGTTTATTCCTCTAAAAGATGACTTCATCGTTAATACTTTTTATAAGGGAACAACCATTACAATAAAGTATTGCCTTGAATTGCTTACTATAAACATTGACGCTCACGCGCTCTGAAACGAGCATTTTGATTGGTAATGGGTATAATATTGAAATGAGTGAATGTACGCGTCGAAAAGTGATATTTTTTGTTTTAAAAATAAATTTTAAAACAAAGTACTACGCAAATAATGTTAATAGCAGAAAAATTAATTGCGATAAAATCAGGTAATTTTGATGAAGGTACCTCATTTAAAATTTATTGGCGTAACCAAAAATCAACGGTAACGACCACCAAAGATAAATAGCATAACAAAAACTAAAAAAACATTAATGGTCAGGATCCAAAATAATGCCAGCTTTAAGCCCTGTTGGTTGCTAAATAAATTTTAAAACCATGTCGTTATCACCTAAAAAGCCCCAAAATAGCTAGTTAACTGACTGAAATTAAATAAATTTAAAGACTTTTTAAATAGGATCCTTATAAAAGCTAGCTTTAGCTTTTCACTTTCTCTATAATATGCCACCTTTTTCAGGATCCCGAGGCGACGGTCTTGGGGAAATATAGCTCGAGCTGAAATTAATATTGGAGTACTCATTATGTCTAAAGTTTGCCAAGTAACAGGCAAAAAGCCAATGGTTGGAAACAACCGTTCGCACGCAAGAAACGCGACTCGTCGTCGTTTTTTACCTAACCTTCAAACTCACCGTTTTTGGGTTGAAAGCGAAAATTGTTTCGTTAAATTACGTTTAACTCCGAAAGGAATGCGTATTATTGATAAAAAAGGTATTGATGCAGTTTTAACTGATATTCGTGCCAATGGCGTGAAAATTTAAGGAACCATTATGCGTGATAAAATTCGTTTAGTATCTAGCGCTGGCACAGGTCATTTTTATACTACAGATAAAAATAAAAAGACTATGCCTGAGAAAATGGAGATCAAAAAGTTTGATCCTCGTATTCGTCAACACGTTATGTACAAAGAAGCTAAAATCAAGTAATTGATAACCGCTTATTTAAAAACCCAGCTTTTGCTGGGTTTTTTATTGCCTAAATTACGGTATTATTATTGTTCTTCCATTATTTGAATAACACTTATGAAACTATCTCGAACAGGTTGGAACAATGTTATTATTTTCGCGATTATTGGTTTTATCATATTAATTAACGCCACCAACAATAAATTATTTAACAAAAATGAGCAAACCGTTGTTGAGCAAACCACAATTTTTGCGCAACATGATACGATACTAACCTTATATTTTTATCCCAATGTAACCATTGAGCGTATGGGTAAAACTTGGCGTGCTACCCCCGATATTTTAAACGAGCAAGCGTTAGAACAAATGATGCGCTCGTGGAAAAATACCGAAGGTAGTTCAGTACAAAAACCACCTAGGCTAGATGAAAAAATGGCGCTAATAGTGAAAGTTTCGCTTGCCGCACAAAACCAGCCTCAAACTATGCAATTGTATGTAACCGATACCGAATTATTAATATTCAATAAAACTACTCAATTATGGCTATCGTTTCCATTGGCTATTTTCTCACAACTAGTTCCTAATGAAATATTTTCAGCCTAATAGCTACCTTGATATGCTCAGCCTGAATACGTAAGAGATCAAACATGTTTGCGCTGATGAATGCGCTTAAACAATAAATTCCTAACTTGGTTTACATAAAATTATGCCAGAATTACCCGAAGTAGAAGTATGTCGACAAGGCATTACACCACACATTATTGCACAGACTGTAGCTCAAGTTATTGTTCGTCATAAAACATTACGTTGGCCGATACCAGATAGTGTTCAAAAAATGGTGGGGCATAAAATTGAAGCCGTAGAGCGCAGGTCTAAATACTTGTTAATAAGATTTACTCACGGAACTTTAGTACTGCATCTAGGTATGTCAGGCACCATTAGAATTATTGATACAACCACCGAAGTGGCTAAACACGACCATTTTGATTTAGTGTTAAATAACAAAAAAACTCTACGATTAAACGATCCCAGACGATTTGGTGCGGTATTATGGTTTGATCAGCATATTGACGAACAAGGCTTGCTAGCTAAGCTTGGCCCTGAACCTTTAAGTGATGAATTTACTTATGGTTATTTATTTGAAAAAGCTAAAAATCGTAAAGTACCGATTAAAACCTTTTTAATGAATAACCATGTTGTTGTAGGCGTTGGAAATATTTATGCAAATGAGTCGTTATTTAAAGCCAGAATTTTACCCACAGCGTTAGCTGGTAGCATTTCAAAGAAGCGCTTTAATGCATTAACCGATATTATTAAAGAAGTGCTTGCCGCGGCTATTTTGCAAGGCGGGACTACGTTAAAAGATTTTACCCAAGCTGACGGACGCCCCGGTTATTTTAAACAACAACTATTAGTGTATGGTAGAGCAGGCGAAAAGTGCATGGTGTGTGAAACAATACTTGAAGAAGTACGTCAGTCAAACCGAAGCTCTGTTTTTTGTTCAACGTGTCAAAAAAAATAATATAAGCTAAAAAGTAAGCCTAAAATTAGTAAAATAAACTAACGTTGTTTAAATGCAACGTCTAACGCTTGTTTAACAATAGGATTTACAAAACTACTTACATCACCTTTGTGTAATGCTACTTCTTTGACAATAGTTGATGAAATAAAGCTATTATTTTCAGACGGTGTTAAAAATATAGACTCTAGATCAGATGATAAACGTCTATTCATATTAGCGAGCTGAAATTCATACTCAAAGTCAGCAACAGCGCGTACGCCTCTAATTAACACCGAAGCATTTTGCTGCTGAGCAAAATCAACTAACAAACCAGTAAAACCTACAACACTTACATTAGGTAAGTGCTGAGTAACTTGTTTGATCATATCTACGCGTTGCGTCAAATCAAAACATGGTTTTTTACTGGGGCTTGACGCCACACCAATAATAACTGTTGAAAACAAGGCACTGGCACGGGTGATCAAGTCGGTATGACCATTAGTTACCGGATCAAAAGTTCCCGGAAAAATCGCTTTTATCAACATAAAATAATCTACATTAAAATAGTAAAGGCTATTGTAATAGCGTACTCGCTTAAATTCAAAAGACATTACTCAAGGATTTTTAAAAAAAAGTATAAAAACTTAAAGTATTTACTCAAAAACACTTTAAGTCTGAATGAATTTGATAGTACTATAGCCTGATCAGTTGTAAGAAAGCTAAGAAGTGAGATACATGAAAACTCGTGATAAAATTATTCAGGCTAGCATCGCATTATTTAATGAAAATGGCGAAAGGAATGTTACAACGAATCATATCGCGGCAGATCTTGGCATTAGCCCAGGTAACTTGTACTACCATTTTCGTAATAAAGAAGACATTATTTTGTCTATTTATGAAGAATACGCGCGCACGCTGCTGCTAGAAAGCATGCCCGAAGTATCGCCAGATGTTAAACCCCTTGATGCCATTATTCTTTATATGGATATGGTATTTCAAGCCATGATGAAATTTCGCTTTTTTTATAGTAACTTACCTGTTTTATTAGCTAAAAACCCTTTACTTCATGATAAATATGTTGAAGTACAAGGTTTTATAGCCGACCGAGTCAGTCAGTTATTATTGTCGTTAAAACAAGCAGACATGATGGAGTTTGACGATGAAGATTTACCTGAAATTGTAAGTATTTTACGTTTAGTTAATACCTTTTGGTTGAGCTTTTACCAAACACAGAACAATGAAGAAGAAATTAACGATTCTGTTTTTTACCAAGGTGTATTAAAAATATTAGTGATCATTCATCCTTATATTAGCGATTCAGCTAAAGAAGAATTTTTAGCTGCACGTCGTATGTACCGTAAGCGTTTAGAGGCAAGCTTAGAAGCCGCTTAATAACTTCGTTCTATAAAAAACACTCTAAAAAAAAGTAACGTTAAATTAACCGTATACTCTTATCCCTTTTTATCTATACCCGTTATCATTTAAAATGCAGGTTTCAGTGGGAACTAAAAACAATTTGGGCAAGGCATTAAGTTTATGTCATGGTTATTCCATGACTCAACTTAATAACGACGCATAAATTGTTTTTAGACCCATCGAAGAAACGCTTGAGCGTTTACTCCTCTAAAAGATGACTTCATCGTTAATACTTTTTATAAGGGAACAACCATTACAATAAAGTATTGCCTTGAATTACTTACTATAAACATTGACGCTCACGCACTCTGAAACAAGCATTTTGATTGGTAACGGGTATATACCCGTTATCATTCAATTTAAGAATTTGGAGCGTGTAATTCACCTTTTCTGTCAATTAACGCTTGTTCTATCGCTTGTACATCGGTGTCGCGCAGTGGGTAGAAATATAAAATGAACGCTTTAAGAAAAGCTAAAGCAGCAGGTATTAAGCTAAAGCAGAGTAAAATGCCTAATTTAGATTCTTCACTTTGCTCGGTATTGCCAATAAATCCGTAGCTTGAAAGTACCCAACCCGCTAACGCACCGCCAACCGCTAAACCTAGCTTTAAACCAAACAATGCTGCCGAAAATATAACGCCTGTATTTCTATGATGATGTTTGTATTCGCCATAATCTGCAGCGTCGGCATACATTGACCAAACCAATACCGGAATAAAGCCAACCGCGATGCCATTTAGCGCTTGTAGTACAAATAACAACACTACATTACTGTCTTTTATAAAATAAAACGCCAGCAGTATTACCCCATTGAATATCGCTGAAAGAATCACTAATCTGCGTTTATCCATCAGAGTAGTTAAAAATTTAGTCATGCCTGCGCCAATAATACTAAATAACAAGCTCACCGCTAAAAATAGGGTCGATAAATCTAAAAAGCCAAAAACAGCGTCGCCTTCATCTCCTATCCAGTATTTGAAAAAATGCAAAGTCACTGCGCCATGAATAGTGAAATATATTCCGTGCAATACATATGAAACGGTAAGTATTTGCCAAGGCTTGTTTTTTAGTAGGCTTTTAAAATCTTTTTTTACCGTCGATTTTTGTGTTACGTCAGGTTTTACTCTTTCTTTACAGAAGAAAAATGTTACCCAAAATAATAACACCGATACCACCGCAAAAATTGCCATGGTCAAACGAAAGCCTTCCGCCTCATCTTCAACGCCTAAATATTTTACTAACGGGCGTATCAACAATGTTAATAACAAGCCACCAGCAAAAGCCCCCACAAAGCGATAACCTGAAAGCGTGGTTCTTTCGTGAGAGAAAGGAGTCATTACTCCTGAAAGCGATGCATAAGGAATATTAATGGCGGTAAATGCAATCATCATTAGCGAATAGGTAATAAAGGCATAAATCAGCTTACCTTCCATTGATAATTGTGGATTTAAAAACATTAAATAGCCGCAAATACCATAAGGAATAGCGATAAAAAGCAGGTAAGGTCGGTAACTGCCCCAGCGTGTTCTTGTTCTGTCAGCGAGCGCTCCCATGGCTGGATCGGTCACCATATCGAGTAATCGAGAAAGTAAAAATATACTACCCACTACCCCGGCTGATAAACCAACCGAATCGGTATAGTAGTAAAACAAGAAGAACTGAAAAAATTTAAAGAAAAAATTAGTAGCAACATCCCCCGCCGCATATGCAACTTTTTCACCGAAAGATAAGTATGTTTTTTGTTTATTTATCATTATATTTATTTAAACCTTTACTTATATAAGCTTACTTGACTTTATGTCAGCGAATTTATGTCCTTAATTCGCTATTGCGATCCGGATTCATTGAATTTTTATGACATATTGAAAGTGATAAATCCCTGGATATATTCGATACTTTTCTAAGGTATCTGGCCCACATGCACCGTTACCTAAGCCTCTTTGCTGGTAATCAATGGCAACGTAAGTTTCTGTACGTGGAACAAGGTCAACAGTATGTTTTGCTGCTTCTAAGTCTTTAGCCGTAAAGTGGCTTACGGTGAAATTCATCGGTTTAGGGAATTCAAAACGCACAGATGCGCCATTTTGATGCTCAAGCGAAAACCAACGCACATCGGTATGATTACCGTGTGTTTGCGGTAAAATATAAGGCACAAACTGCTCGTCAACGGTGCTATTGAATTGGCTGATCCAATTACCGGCTTTTCGGTCGTCGTAGGATTCGTGCGGCCCCATGCCATACCAAGCGCAATTTTTTATACCCTCGCTTAACGCTAATTCAAGCCCTAGGCGTGGTAAATCAGGCAAGCTTTCGTCAAGTTCAATATGTGTATCTACCCAAATTTCACCTGTGTTGGTTATTGTCCACGTAGTGGTTTGTAACGTTGTAGCACCACCCGAATAGTGATATTCGTGCACTACTTTTATTGCTAGGCTTTCTTCTTGCTTTTCGTTTTCGCTAGTACTTTTGTTGCTATGATTATAAACAACTGATTTATCTAACGACTTTAATACCACTCGGTAATCATTTAAGCCAGCAGCTCGCCATTTAGCTAAAGGTTTAGGGCGGGTTTCATTTTTTAATCGCAAACCATCGTTATCAATAGGGCAGCGCCATACATTTAACTTCGGCGCTTCGGCTAATAGCTCAACACCGGCTTTTTTCCATGATTGCCACAAGCCGGTTGTTAAATCTATTTGCAGGCTCATGTCTTGCCATTCAATTAAACCATTTTGATGATCAATAATTTTATTTGAGTTAGACGAAGCTATTGGCTTAACGGCCTTTTGTGAAAGTTGATGCTGCTCCCACGCAATTTCTTGCGCTAATTCACACCAGTCATTCGTTTCTTTAGAAAAAAAGCTAAAACGAATAAAAACCTCTTGCCCCGTTTGTTTCACTTTATCAATAACATCTTGTGGAATTTGAAAGTCTATCGTTTCTCGAGGAGCGACATTCAAGGTTATTTCATCACTTTGAGCGAAGCTTGTACCTTCACATTCAATGACCCATTTAAAGGCTAACCATTGGGTAGAAATAAAGTACTGCTTGTTTTTAATGCGAAATATCGCCGAGCTTTTATTTATATGTTCAACTGAAATAGGTTGCGCCAGCTTTTTAAATTCGTAAAGTGCTGGGTGCGGTGTTCTGTCAGGAAAAACAAGTCCGTCAACCACAAAGTTAACATCGTTAGGTTGGTCGCCAAAATCGCCACCGTAAGCCCAGTATGGTTTTCCGTCATCGGTATGTTTTAAAATACCATGATCAATCCATTCCCAAATAAAGCCACCTTGTAAGCCAGGCAAGCTTTCAAATAATTCAAAATATTCTTTTAAATTACCGTTCGCATTACCCATGGCATGGCAATATTCACAAGGAATACAAGGACGTGGTTCGTTACTTTGTTTTGAAAAGGATTTTAGTTTGTCTAACGACGGATACATTGGGCAAATTAAATCGGTCGCTAAAAAGTGGTCCGGTCTGTGCGGGCGAACTTCGTCGTATTGGGTATCAAAATTATCATCCCAATGCATGTCTCGGGTCGCACCTTCGTAATGCACAATGCGCGAATCGTCATATTTGCGGATCCAAGCGGCAAGCGCATCGTGGTTTGCGCCATAACCGGCTTCGTTACCTAACGACCACGAAATGATGCTTGGATGATTTTTATTGCGCTGCACCATACGCATTCCGCGATCTAACCAAGCCGTTGCGTATCTGGGTTCGTCACATAAATTGAGTCTAAAGGCGTGGCTTTCAATGTCGGTTTCATCAATAACGTATAAACCGTATTTATCACATAATTCGTAAAAATAACTATCGTTGGGGTAATGGGCACAACGAACTGCATTAACGTTAAAACGCTTCATGGTTAAAACGTCAGCTTCCATCGCTTCACGCGGTAGTGCTTTACCTTCGGTGTCGTGATGATCGTGTCGGTTAACCCCGTTAATAATTACGCGCTGACCGTTAATTAATAATGAACGGTCTTTTATTTCAATTTTTCTAAAGCCAAATTGCTGAACGAGTGTTTCAACCACATTGCCATTATCGTCAAGTAATTCAACCACCAATTTATATAAGGTTGGGCTTTCGTGGCTCCATAATGCTGGGTTGTTAATTTTAATGGCGGTATTAACCTGCCACCAATATTCACGCTCAATATAGGTTTTTGATTCAAACGGGGTTAGCCATTTTTGCTGTAAAACATTCTCGTTATTAGCATTATATAAATTAGCGCTAATTTGCCAGTTATCATGTGGAATGTTAGAGAAGTTTATTCGTGCTTTTAACCGTAGATTAGCGCTTTTAAAATCATCACTTAGGGTAGGTTCAACAAATAAATCTTCTATGTTAACTTGTGGTGTTGAGCGTAAGAATACTTCTCTGAATATACCGGCCATCCACCATTGATCTTGATCTTCAATAAATGAAGCATCAGACCACTGTACAACCATTGCTGCTAAGGTGTTTGTACCTTGTTTGAGGGCGTCATCAATTTCAAACTCTGCTGACATTCGTGAACATTTGCTTAAGCCAATAAATTCACCGTTTAACCAAAGTGCTAATACGCTTTCGCAGCCGCCCATATGTAATACGGTTCTGCGCTTTTGCCAATTTTCAGGAATTTCAAAGGTGTGATAAAAAAGCCCTGTTGGGTTTTGTTCTGGTACGTGTGGAGGAAAATGCGAAAAAGGCATTTGCACATTAGTGTAATGCGGCTTGCCGTAACCTTGCATAGCCCAATTTGACGGAACTTTAATTTTATCCCAAGTACTGTAATCAAAATTCTCACTAGCAAAACCTTCAGGGGCATCATTAGGGTGTTGAATATAGTTAAAAAACCATTCTCCTTTTAAGGAGAGAAAATAAGGCGACTCTTCAGGTGCTTTCGTTAATGCACAAGCAACATTGTCTAAAGAGATGAGACGAGGCCTTGAAGCTATTCGATGAATATTAATTAATTCGGGTGCTTCCCAAAATTTAGGCGGTAAATAACGAGGTAATGGCATAATAGTGTGATCTTATTTATATAAAATGAGTGGCTTATGTTGCGTGTTTATAAACGTGCTTACTTTGTGCAATTTACTGATTTGTTCTTTATTTACTATTCATAAAGGGAAAAAACACTAGCCTACTTTACGCAGGCTAGTAAAGGGAGCTAATACTAAAAGCTTGCTCTAACACCTAAGGTATAACGTGCGCCAGAGTCAACTAAAGATACAAAGTGGTTGTCGTAACGACCTTTCGATTTAACTTTTTCTTCAGTTAGGTTTATACCTTCTGCAAAAATAGTTATTTCATCAGTTAAGTCATAGCTCGCACTCAAATCAACTTGACTGTAGTCTTCAACAAAAATCGGGTCACCACCGGTTGGGTTTCTCAATGTTTGTAAAAACTCATCGCGTTGATTTAATGCAACTCGTATTTGTAGTGCATCTTTTTCATAAAAGATAACAAAGTTACGAGAATCGCCTAAACCGGTAAGAGCAAACGTTTGTGACAAATTATTCACATCAACTTTTTTGTTACTACTCACAAAAGTCATGTTAGCAAAAACACCGAATCCGCTTAAAAATCCTGGTAACATGTCAAAGGTTTGTTGGTAAGAAAGCTCAACACCATCTGCGGTGAGTTTTTCAGGTGAATTTACAAAGCCCGCAATATCCCAAACAGCTTTAGAACCATCAGGATTAGTCACTTCTGCGCCGGTATTAGGGTTAACAAAAACGTCTTTTCGAATACCACTTACAATAAAGTTATCAACACTTTTAGTAAAATAAGCTGCTGAAACATAACTGGCATCGGTAAAGTACCATTCAAGTGATAAATCGAAATTTGTTGATTCAAAAATATCTATTTCAGGGTTACCTGAACTTGCTCGTAATGCGCCTGGGCTTAGTACATCATAACTCGTGCGGGGTGCTAAGGTACGCATGGTAGGGCGAGTAATAGTTTTAGAATAGGCAAAACGCCCTATAAGATCTTCGTTAATATCAAGTTGAAAATTAAACGTAGGTAATACGTTCGAATAATTATTTGTGGTGTTTGCTGCTATTTCATTATCTGTTAATACCGCAGTAAATAAGGTTTCATCTCCCGGTATTTCCTGTAAGGCAATAAGTCCTTGTTGCGTTCCATTTGCTGTCATATCGGTTTCAGTATAACGCAAACCAATATTAGCACTCCATGGCATATTGCCAAAGTCGCCGTCTAAAGCAAACTCAACATAAGCGGCTAATATACTGTCTTCAATGGTGAATGAATCCGAACGACGTTGTGGAGCAAAACCATTATTAGCATCTAAAATCGCTTTTGTTGTACCTGCGGGCACCCCTAAGGCAGCATCGCGAGCTGTTGCTGCAACGCTCGATTCTAAATAATTAAAATAAGCTTCACCATCAAAACGTAGCCAGCTTGTTGGTACGCCATTGGTATTTTCGCCATTCATAAAACCTGATGGTGTAAATTGTGTGAGTAAGTTATCTGGTACATCAATGGGATAGCCACAATATAAACACAAAACGCTACCGCTTGTGCGTAGGTTCGTGTTTGACTTTTCACGATCTAGGCTAGCAATACCAAAACGTACTGATGATAAAGCGCCCATATCAAGTGTATAGGTAGCGTCTAACTTAATTTCAGTTACATCGTCTTCAATTTTTAAACCTTCGCGATTGGCAAGGTGAGAACGACCTAAAGCTGGCGATGAAGTAGGAATGCCGTTAACTTGAATTAATCCACCATTATTGGTTGAGCTAATACTATTGTTAAAACCAATAACAGCGAAATGATCATTACCGCCATTGTCGGATTCTGCAGAGCTATTTGAAACATCAAATTCTAGTGATAAATCCTCACTAACTTGCCATTGTGCATTTAATCCTAAACCTAATGTTTGTGTTGGCCTGTTATAACTTCTTGAAACAAAGTCAGTCGCACCGTTATTACTGTGGGTTAACTGAGTTACGGTGCCGTTACCATCAACGCTAATATTAGAAAGCTCGCTTGCGGTCATCCAATGCCCAACAGCAGTAGCGTCAGATTTAACATTAAAATCTGAATAAATAACATCAGCTGTTAGAGTAATATCATCTGACGGTGCAAATTGTAATACTGCTGTTCCGCCCGTACGTGTTCTATCTTGAAAATCTACAATTTGGTCATTAGTTTGTTGTACAAATGAGTTTTTAACGCCCCCTACACCAGATAAATCAGCTTGGAAGAAACCACGCGTATTAACTTGATCAATACGAGCTTTACGTTCTTGGTGAGAAAACGATACCAATAAACCCACGGTATCATCAGCAAAAGTTGTACTGGCTAAACCAGAAATTTGTGGTGTGCTTTCGCCAGATAACGACTCATACAACACTTTTGCGCTTGCCACTACCTTAGTGCCGTTGATATCAAATGGTCTTGCGGTTGTTACATTAACGGTAGCGCCAATACCTCCATCAGTCATGTTAGCTGAATAAGTTTTGTAAACTTCAGTGCCGCTAATTAACTCAGAGGCTAAGGTATCGAAACTAAAATCTCGCTCTTGGTTTTCTGTCGCCATAGTACGACCATTAACTAAAACGGTATTAAATTCTGGACCAAATCCACGAACAGTAATACGTTGGCCTTCGCCACCACTTCTGTCGATAGATACTCCAGGGATGCGTTGCAATGATTCTGCCACGTTTTGGTCTGGAAACTTACCAATATCTTCGGCTGAAATAGAGTCTACAACCCCACGAGCTCCTCGTTTTGTATCAATTGCACGCTGTAAGCTGCCTTTAATACCCGTAATTTGAATAACTTCTACTTCGTCTGTTTTTGTTTGTTCTGCATAGCTTTGTACGCTTATTAATGAACTACTTAATGCGCATACAATTGAAGCTGCTAAAAAATTTTTTTTATACATGTGCTTTCCCCGATTAACTATTATTTTTATTTTGCGTGACTAACTAGGTTATTACTCGATGTTTTATTACTAAACATATTCAAGAAATAAACGTTTCCAAGTTAGTGTTTGTACATAATATAGTCACCATTAAATTACTGCAAGCGCTTGCAGTAGTTTAATGGTGACTATTTTTTATTTAATTAAAAATCAATAACTTAATAATGTTATCGCTTTCATTTTATTGATTTTAACGCTATTTAAAGGGTGCGAATAGTGATTTTTATACAAGTAGTTTTCTATAAAGTAGAAATAATTGATGAATTCAAGGATACTGAAAGCCTATTAATTTCTCTTATATTTAGGTACCTAACTCGTGGTAACGTTAAAACATGTAGCCGATTTGGCCGGTGTATCAACCTCAACAGTATCGAGGGTGGTTAGCGGAAAAAATGTTGTGGCTAAAGAACTAAGAGAAGTGGTTGAAAAAGCAATTAAGCAAACAGGATATACCCCAAATATAAATGCGAGGGCTTTAGCGAATAAAAATTCAGGCGCTATTGGTTTGGTAACTCCTGATTTATCACTCGCATTTTTTGGTACTCTTGCTGCCGGTGTTATTGATGCCGCTGACGATTTAGGTGTGTTGGTAGATATTTGCAACGCAAAGGGAGTCACTAAAGACAAATTAAATTCGGTTAACGCACTAAAAAACAGAGGTTTTCATAATATCATTTTAGATGAATTGCACTGTGACGAACGTAAAATAATTAAGCTTTGTAAAGAAATCCCCGGCCTTGTACTTATCAATCGATTTATACCACAAATAGCAAGCCGATGCGTATGCATAGACAATGCAATGGGTGGTTTTGCAGCTGCAAGTTACTTAATTGAAAATGGTCATAAAAAAATAGCTTTTATTACCAGTGACTCAGATATCCCAGACCCTTTAGAGCGTATCAATGGCGCTAAACAAGCGCTTAATCAAGCCGGTTTACATACTGAAAACTGTATAGTAATTAAAAGCCCACCAACCATTGAAGGGGGCCGGTTAGCGGTGCATGAATTATTAGCTCAATCTAAAGGATTTACCGCCATACTAGCTTACAACGACAACATGGCAACAGGCGCGATGAATGAATTACAAGATACTGGCTATAAAGTGCCTGAACATATTTCAGTTGTCGGGTTTGATGATTTAGCTATATCTACTATTTGCCGCCCTTCACTTACCACCATGCATTATCCGATACGAGAAATGGCTGCTTATGCTGTAAAACTGTCACTTGAGTTAACCGCTAAAGACACTAAACAAGTTAATAAAACCCACAGATTTGTGCCTACCCTTGTTGAAAGAAAATCAGTCACGAATGTCATCAGTGAATAATATGCCAGGGTATATCAACAAGAAAAATTTAGAGTGTTGATGCAGATACCCCTTTTTAACGGCAAACTATTATATCGAGTTAAAATATAAGGAAAGCCTATTATTGAGCGCTATCGAGCTTTTTTAAATTTTAATTAAAAGACAAAAGCACCTAAATAGGCTCTGTAATAAAAAATTAAAAAAACATCAGCACACATCGAATTTCAATTCTATTATTATTTAACTGGTGCACCGGTTAGCTGAATATACATAAAAGGCTCCCGCTGGACCGGCACATTGAGGCTGCATAGCTATAGCAAACCCAGAGACTACATGACCACTTGTTCTAGAAATTGTATTTAAAGCTTTAACAAGTCGTTTGTCTTCAATATGTTCGTGATGTAATTGTTCCCCTACATCGCTAGCATATTTTGGTGCTTCTTCTCCAATTATTGAAAATGCTTTCTTTATTCCTTTCCAAAAACTAGGCTTAGATGCTTGATTAAATAAATACTGAAATGCAGCGGTATTCGCGCCATTAGCAAACTTACCACCAGAAATGACAGATGCTGTCCACCTATAACCATTGACACAACAGCTCCATATGCAACTCTAGGACTCAAATCAGAGCCTCCCGGAAGGTACGCGCCACCTAGCCCTTTTGTTACACCCGCACTAAGGAAACCATGTCCAAACTTTCCGCTATTTGTTAGGCAACTTGGGTGCCTGTCAACGTATTACCTCCAAATTGAATGCTTGCGTCAGCTCCTCCACTGACACCTCTAAAATGATTACCAATTTGCTGAAACGCAAATGCAGTTGCCCCTGCTGTAAACGCACCTCGCAAGGCTTGAGAACTGCTACCACCCATGGCCCTGGTGAAAAATTTGAGTGGGCGTCTTCTATTTAATATTCTATTTAATATCTATTTACTACATACATTATGTTTTATTTCTTCGAATCATAGAACTAAACGTCCCTAGTATGTGTAAAATAATACTCAATGCACTTCCAAATAAGAACGAAGCAATAATACTTCTAATGAGGTATAAAATAGCTTCAATGAAACCAATAGAATCATCAGTAACAGCTTGTCCTAGAGTATTTCCAAAAAGAAAAAATACTATTCCTAAAATGCCACTAATCACCACTGAAAATTTTGCAATTGAAACTTCCTATTGAATAAGACTCTTAATCATCGGTTTTTTTTCACTATCCACAACCATTCCTCACTGAACATACAACTGTATTTGTAGCATCAGCACTTGCCCCATTATTGATACCTTTTTCTAATCCAATTTGAGCACCAGAAAAATTACCTTGTCCGTCAACTAAGATACCGGCACTCCAACGAACCCTAGCATTCAATTTACCGCATCTCGTACAGTACCATTTACAAAGTTTTTTACCTTACCATTAGGTAAAGCACCTGCAACTGCATCTACTACGCTATTTGAAGCTTTCTTCCCTAGGTTTGCCTGCACTTTTACTGCGGCTCCCATGCCTTTAAGGTCTGAAACAGAACCTTTAGTTGCAGAAATATTAACTCCGCCACTTGCTCCCGGCAGTGAAGGCAAATCACTTTGTGTCATGATACCTGAGGCACCAGCAGCAGCAGTCAATCCGGCATCAAATTGGGCACCATCAAACATTAGGAAAGATACAGCTAGACCTAACGATAAGCTACCGCCTTGAGCGTTCAATTCGTTATACCCCATACTATTTAAAGCATTAGCAGCAAAATTTCCTAATGTACCATTTAATTAAAATTGAACGTGAACAGCAGCGCTTCTATCAGGATCAACATACTTATAAGGGTTATTGTTTGCGTAAGCATAGCGATTAAAGTTATGAATATTCGAAAAACCAGCAGGATCATTCGAGTAGAAACGCCCGATAACTGGATCATAGTATCGTGCCTGCATATACAGTAATTGATTTTACGAACCGCTATCCTTAGTTCTATAACTCCTTAATAAGGCTTTTTTGATATCTTTACTTTTTAGCTGATTTTAAAAGATCATCCCAACTATCAGGTGGATTTCCTGCTTTCAACATCTTAGCAAATACCTTATAAGCATCATTTTTACTTTCATACGCTCGTTTATTTTTTTCATCGTTGACCCAAGCGAAGACAATCACTTTAGACGGTACATGAAAACGAAAAAATAAACGGTATTGCTGAAAAAACTTTGCTCTAAACCAATGCTTATTTTGTTCACCTAATGTTTTACCTTGACGGTAATCAGGTTTAGTCGGATCTTGAGGAATAATCTCATAAGCCAACTTATTAATAGCCGCTAACCTCTTCGTATCATTTTTTTTGATATATCCAACAGGGTCTTTGGCTTTTAGCGCCTCAACATTTTTCTCAAGAGTCTCAACTTGCTCTACAAATAATGGATGAGCATAGAGTGTCCACCCATTAACAACAAGTGCATTATTATCAAACAAAATTACTCGTCCTCATCCAATAGTGATGAGTCTAAATCAAGCGTAACATCAGTGGTTAATGATTCAATACGTTCACGCATACTGGCCGTAAGTGGCTGAAGCTTTTCCGGGTGTTCACGCATATCATCAGCAATGAATGATAAAAATGATTCAACCACAGGGTCTTCTTCAGATGCTTCAGCACGTGTTAATAACACACTACCGTTTGGCTGAACCGTAAATTTAATTTTATCTTTTTTTTCTAAGTGCAAGGCTTGACGAACAACACTAGGTACTGTTGTTTGAAAACGGTCGGTTAATGTAGATTCTGTTTCTAAATTAGTTTGTAACATAACAATCTCCAAAAGATTAAGTATACAAAACAATGGTAATGCAAATGCATTACCATTGCAAGTATCAGGGCAAGAACATAAGCGTTTAAAAACAGTCGATATGACTTTTTCTGCATAATCACTATCTAGCGCAGCTTTAAACCGTTTAGCTTTTATTCCTTTTTTGCATGTCTTTTCTTGTCTCAACATATTTAACGTTATGTGTCGTGTTGTCGCCATGTTTTCAGCACCATTATCCCTGTGTAATGGTCTAATGATCTTGTAGAGGTTTATAGCCTAAAATCCCCCGATACTAAGGATAATTATGACTAGAAAAGATAAAGCCCATTTCACACCCGAGCAAAGACTAGAATACGCTAAATTAATGGTGGAAGAAGGCTATACCAATAAACAAGTGCAGGATATATCAGGCGCTGGTGCATCAGCCGTGACACGCTGGAGAACACAATATAAACAAGAATTAGCAGGCAATACCCCCGTTGATAAAACGGCTATGACACCAGAGCAGCAACGTATTCAAGACTTAGAAAAACAACTTTGGCGGGCCAAAAGGGATAATGACATATTAAAAAAAGCCGCTGCTTTCTTCATTCGCGACAACCATTCGCTGAATTAGCCAGACAAATGAAGAAAGCGTCTTCTCACTATACTGTATCTGAATTATGCCGGGTGTTGGGTGTGCCTAGCAGCAGTTATTATTATCAAACACAGGAGCCAGCCTTGGCTAAGATTGAATTAGTCGCTCAGATTAAATCTATTGCGAAAGAAACAGAAAATACCTATGGAAAACGTAGAATGCAGGTAGAGCTGGCATCATTAGGGCATGACATTGGACTTTACCGTATCGCATCACTAATGAAAAAAGCTGATGTGGTGGCCATTCGTCCCAAGCGTAAGCACTATTATCCCAATGCAGGCCTAGAGCAACAGTATGCTCCGAAAATACTCAAACGTCAGTTCAACCCAAGCTGAAGTGGTCAAGTAAAATTGGTCACAGTTTTATAGCTTAACTCATATCTTCTTTCTGATTCATTTGGACTTAATCCGCCATTGTACGTATGTGGTCTCGTCTTGTTGTAATAAACCATAATATAATTAATGATCGCTTGCTTAGCTTCACTAAAATTCTTATATCCTATTGT
>Ga0209185_1000252_pt1 | contig 75423 bp, 49 predicted proteins | sample SidtaG_2_FD_187425 | JGI IMG/M metagenome (GOLD analysis project Ga0209185, IMG submission 187425) | Marine algal microbial communities from Sidmouth, United Kingdom - Sidmouth_Asex2 metaG (SPAdes) (version 2) | ecosystem: Host-associated > Algae > Red algae > Unclassified | place: Sidmouth... | reverse complement strand
GACAAGATCAAGGAGGCTTCGAGCCTCATTGATCTTGATCCAGAAAAAGGCCTCTGGATTCATAATTGCCCGATATGGAATGATCAATTTATTAACCTATAAAACGGTCAACTCTAATCAGGGATGTACATTGAGTGATGAATGATGAGTTGCTTTTGTCGTTAAATTGTGGTTAAATGTTTGAAAGCCAAGCTTAGCCATTATATATTGAGGGTTCTAATTCTATGGTAAAATTTATACATATTATATGCTTCCTTTCTCTAAGTCTCGTGTTGCAGGCGCAGGAGAGAGATAAAGATCAGGTTATACAATTCTCTGGAGTTGTTGTGACTCAAGACCACATCGGAGAAATGGTGCCTCTACCCTACACCACCATTGCTATAAAAGGTACTGACAGAGGCACATATGCTGAGATAGATGGGTTCTTTTCTATTGTTGCTGAGAAGTTAGACACTATTATATTTAGTAGAGTTGGATATCAAAATGTGGAGATAGAAATTCCTGATACATTAGATTCTAAGTTCTACTCATGGTATCAGATAATGAGCAAGGATGATGTATTGCTACCAGAAGCCGTTATCTATCCTTGGCCTAGTAAGGAACATTACAAGATAGAATTCTTAGCGTTGGATGTCTCTAATGAACTAAGACAAAGAGCGCAGGATAACATTGCAAGAGAAGTATTAGAGAAGATGCAGCACTCCGTAGCGCCTGATGGTTCTGAGGCATTTGCACTCACACAAGAGCGGCAGTTCCAAGAATTCAAATATTCTGGACAATTTAAACCCCAGAATATATTCAATGTAGCATCTTGGGCACAATTTATCAAAGCTTGGAAGAGAGGCGATTTCAAGAAGAAAAAGAAAAAAACACCTTAGATCTTATCTTGAGGCGTTTTTTTTTAAACCATAAATAATCATGGCCAAATGTCTAACCTGTAAGAGTAAATTAATCGGAAGAGCAGATAAGAAATTCTGTGATGGAGAATGTCGTACTCAGTATCATAATAAGCAGAACGCTTTCCAGAACAACTTTATCAGAAACATCAATAATATACTCAAGAAAAATAGACGGATCCTTATAGAACTCAATCCCAATGGTAAATCAAAAACGGATAAGGAAACGCTATTAGAAATGGGATTTAATTTTTCATATTTCACTAATCAGTATAGTACTAAGGCCGGTAGCACTTATCATTTTGTATACGAACAGGGTTATCTGGAATTAGCTAAAGAGAAATATGCTCTTGTAGTCAGAAACAAATACGTCAAATAGACGTAGTCATTTATAGAACAACATTTAAACTTTTAAATAAATGAATAAACTACTTATAAAAATCATAGCTCTTTCCGTTATCGGTTTTCTAATTAGCGCTTGTCAGTCAGGCACAAATAATGATTCCACTAAGGTCAATACGAAAACTGATGGTAATAATCATCCTGCCACACAGACTAAAGTGGCAACTAATAATAAAGGAGATGTCGACAAGAGTGCCGATCATCTCAATACAGGAGGCTTACAATGGACCACATTCGATGCATTGCAGAAAGAAGGTTATCAGAATAATGGAAAAAAATACCTTGTAGATGTGTATACAGAGTGGTGTGGTTGGTGTAAAGTAATGGATAAAAAGACATTTACAGATGAGAAAGTGCAGGCTTACTTGAGGGAGAATTTCAATCTTGTAAAATTCGATGCAGAGCAGAAAGAGGATATCATATTCAAGAAAAGGATATATGAGTGGCAATCAGGAGGTAAAAAGGGTATTAATAAGTTAGCAATCGAATTGTTGGGTAATAGAATGTCTTATCCGACGATGGTCTATTTAGATGAAGATCTTAATAAAATTAGGAGTATTCCAGGTTTTAAGAAGCCAGATCAGTTATTAGCGGAGCTAAAAGCGATTAATGAAAGCTAATAGGCAGCAAAACTTACTGCGAATGGTATCTTTCTAGAGAAAGAGTATTCGGAGATTAAAATTTTAGCACTATATTGGGAAAATTCCTACAAAACAAACTGTAATGAAATACATATTAACATTTATCGTAATTGGTTTAATATCGCTTAATGTAAACGCTCAAAAGGAAAACACTGCTTTTCTTGAAAAAAGAGCGATGGAGATGCTTGATAAAGAATCTCAAGTGCTATCGGAAACAATTAATGTTATAGATAACGCTCTTACACAAAAAGACAATAAGTTGATGGGTTCTAATAAATCTCGTCTGCTTAAGTCTCTTAGGTTATTAGCTAATAACTGCAATGTTATTGCAGCAAAAGTCAGTTCTGATAGAGTTGCCATAGCTGAGGTAAAACAAGTCAATTCTGACTATAGTAATGGCTTTAGAACTTATCTTCGGAACAAGTCTCAAGATCATTTACAAGAATTAGGAATAGATAATAATGGAGATCAGTATCTTACAGCAAGAGCTGAAAAAATCCAAAAACTTTGGAACAAACTGCAAAGTAACAATCTTGAATTCCATCCGTCTCAAAAATATTCTGCAGCTAATCTTAGTACTTCGAGAGAAATATTGACTTCAGTGCAAGAATTTAATACATTAATCAAAAGTGGAGTAATTTCGGAGTAAAAGCCGTTTACTACAAATTAAACAGTTAACAAGATGTTTAGCTGATTATCAATTTATTGATAAAATTAAAAGGTTCATAAATTTATGTCTTTCGAAACCCAAGGTACAGTACACAAGATATTCGACGCAGAGAATAAATCTGATACTTTCAGAACAAGGGAATTTGTAATAAAGCAGGAAGGCAACTATCCGCAGTTTATCAAATTTCAGTTGACACAAGATAGATGTGATATCGTAGGCAACTATAAAGAAGGTGATCAGGTCAAGGTTTCTTTTGATCTGAGAGGTCGAGAATGGAACGAGAAATATTTCACTAACCTTAACGCTTGGAAAATAGATGCCGTCAGTCAAGAAGCAAATGCTCAAGTTTCTGGACCTCCACCAAATCAAGAATTTAAGCCCCTTACTGAACCAGTCACTTCAGGGGGCAGTGGCAATATGAAAGCTGAAGATTTTGATGATCTTCCATTCTAGGCTAAGCAACAATATACTTTTTTTTTCTTTACTTCTCTGGAGCTTATCAGCTCACAGCCAGTCATACCTTATGGGCATAAGCAGCTATTATGATGATTCTGCTTCTGAGTGGACTATATATGGCGTAGATGCAGAAGACGAGGAAGAAGAAATAGAAGGCGAAATGCGTATCAAATGGGCTCTAAGAGGAGACTTCTCAGAATGGACTCTTGACTATGATAATGTCTTATATACTGTAAGGCAGAAATTCAATAATGACATCTCACAATGGTCGATAAGATCTGAGTATGGCACCACTGCAGATATCAAAACAAAATGGAATAGGGACTTTTCCGAATGGGTAATCAGCTACAGTCGTAGAAAATATACATGGCAGACTGCAACCAGAAATGATGGTAGTACATGGTACTATGAAGTAGACGAAAATAATTATATGGAGATGTATACTGCAAATGGTGCAGATACTCGTGACTGGATCATTAATGATTATTTAGAAAACGTCGATGATATCGTAAAACTTAGTTTCCTATTCACCACAATATATAACACAACTCCTAAACAGTAGCCTCCAGTTCTTCTATGACACCGAGCAATTGCTCTCCATGTGATTTAGTAACTACCTTTTCTATTACAGCACTGACAATCCCCTCTTCATTGACTATGACAGTAGTTCTATAAACACCAGTAATTTCCTTACCCATAAATTTCTTAGGGCCCCATAATCCAAAGGCATTAATCATTTCCTTTTCTGTATCAGCTAATAGATCATATTGAAATTCATACTTATCGATAAATTTTTGATGCTTTTTTTCCTTATCAGGACTTACACCATATACCTCATATCCTTTCTTAGAAAGGGCTCTATAATTATCTCTGATATTACAGGCTTCTTTAGTACAACCTGGAGAATCATCTTTGGGATAGAAAAATAATATATATTTTTTGCCTCTGAGAGACTCAGAACTTACAATTTCTCCGCTCTGATTAGGGAGGCTAAACGATGGTACACTTGACCCTACTTCAATCTTCATTCCTTACATTTTCCACCTAACACCATATGCGTATAAATGTTTAATGTAAATCACTTAATTTATAAAGAAAATTCAATCAATGTCTTTAAGTGACAGATATAAATATTTTGATAGTAAAAAGGACGTATATATATGAAGTTTCAGTCCTAATTATCACTCACCATTCTAAGACACTCATATCGGTAAGTGGAATTTATCAATCTGGCTATAGATCGGAAATTCATACTAATTAGATAATCTATTATGGAATCAATCGCTCTAATATCCTCGTATTGCCACAGCCATCAGTCACTTCTATCTTAAAGTTATAAGGTCGAGTCAGCAACTTTTCGAAATCATTAAAGATTAACAGTTTATTCTTCAGATCATATCTCATGTTTATCCATTGATCATTAACTGTAGCATGATAATACAAGTCTGCAGCTCGACCATCTGGGATTAGATTATCTGATATTCTCAGCTTCCACGGAGATGCCATTGTAGATTCTAAATTTATTATCTCAATAGTCGGTGGTTTCTTATCCTTATAGACATAAAACTCACCCATCTGATCAGCATAACAGACTAATCTGGAATCTATGGTATCCGCTCCAAAGTTGATATATCTGCCTTTATTATCTGTGCTGATCACGGTCCATTGTTCGGAATAGTTCTGAGGAATGGGACATGTGATTTTGTAATATTTATTTACAGGTATCGACTTATCTCCTACTGTTACTGAATGACAATTTTGATCCATGACTTGCTTCTTTGTGTTAGAAATCACTAGATTCTGAGGACTATAGAATGACTCTTCTTCAAATCTAATATTGAATATGCCTGATCGCTTAGAGAAGCTTGTATCACATTGCGTATACTGAGTTTGTTTTTGGATGATTGACTTACCACTTACCGTAAATTGGCTCTCTGATATATTGCCTCTGATATCTGACACTTCTATTCTTATATCTCGTGATCTACCATCAGATATATCTATGATACCATCACCTGCCACTTCGTAGTTAGGAAAGTTATTACATGGTTGCTTATACATAAGATATATCTTCTGAGAGTAGATCTTATATCGATCATAATCCATGAAAGCATTAATCTTTTTGTTATCATAGAATGAATACATATCTGCTTTCCAGGCGAAGCTCAGCTTATCATCTACATACATCTTGTAGCTATATATTCCATTCTTATTGCCATTCCCATACATCGTATCATACATCTGCATACCAAAGGCAATCTTCGTAGATTCTACTTTTACATCAGGCTGATAGAGCGTATAATTGGCTTTCTTAGAATTAAAATATTTCGCCTCTGAGGAGATAACATTATCATTATCGTCCAAATTATAAACATATAGAGACTGTAGGATTGGTGCTGTCTTATCAATAGGACTAAATCCATATATTTCTGGATTGACCGGATGTTCTGTAGCCGTCTCTCTTAATTCGAAATGTAGGTGAGGGCCAAACGAATTCCCAGTATTTCCCATACGTCCGATCTCTTCTGATTGAGACACAGAAAATAAACTATCGGGTAGATAGATATCTACTTCAAAGCTTTGCAACTCATACTGGACAGACATAAGATATTCTTCTACCTCTGGCTCGAAGCTATCCAGATGGGCATAGACGCTGGTATATCCATTAGGATGATCGATGTACAAAGCATTACCGTAACTGCTCTTCGTGATTCTTATCCGTGATATATAACCGTCATGTACTGACCTTATAACATCACCTGAAATTCCTCGTCGAGACTTAATATCTATTCCAGAATGGAAATGATTACTTCGTAGCTCCATAAAGTTACCTGTCAAAATAATCTTATGATCTACTGGTGAGACAAACCCCAATGTATCATTAGCTAAAACAGCACTGTAGCTCAGACACAAATAGGCTAAGCATAGGAAATATATTCTCTTCATCTTTCTACTATCGATTCTACTTCTTGCAGTGCCGCAAATGGCGTAATGGTATTTGATTCTATCTCTGATCTTAATTGATCTATAGCATTTGTCAATTTAGAAGAAGTATTTATTTTTCTGAGTATTACAGATCTATAATGTCGGTCAAAGTAATCTATCCGCTGTTGTTTTCTCAACGAACTCAACCGACCTTGATCATCCATATAGTTATAATACTCATCTATTAGCTTCTCCATATCTTGTGATTGCTCATGTGTAACTGATGAGTATAACGCAGAGCTTGCCTTCCAATTATATGCATTAGGCAGTATTAACTTAAGTGCTTGATTATAGGCTTGTAAGGACATCTGTGCATTTTGTAAATGTGCTCCGTCTGCCTTATGTATAATCAGCATATCTGCCATCTCCATGATGCCTCGCTTAATACCTTGTAGGTCATCGCCACCACCTGGCTGCAATAGTAACAAAAACAAATCAGCCATATGCCTTGCTTCATATTCTGATTGCCCTACCCCTACTGTCTCTATGAATATGTAATCAAATGCTGCTAACTTACATATGTAAGTTGCTAAATAACTGGCTGGCGCAACGCCGCCTATAGACAATGAGGATGGCATCGGCTTAATGTATACCTTATCAGAAGAAACGATGTCTTCCATACGGGTCTTATCACCTAAGATACTTCCCCGACTTATAGCACTGGAGGGATCTACTGGCAAGACAGCTACTGTATGATTCTGATTGCTCAGATGATGTGCTATACTATTAATGTATGTGCTCTTACCTACTCCTGGAGATCCTGAGATGGCAATGACTCTGCTGTGTCCTGTATCTTGGAGTGTCGATAATACCTCTGCAACCATCTTCTGATCTTTAGGCAGGTGGCTCTCTGCCTTAGATATCAGATAGCTGACGATGGCAGAGTTTCTACTTTTGATACCTTGAATACATTCCTCTATTGTATAGGTCTTGAAAGGAGACTTCTTGTATGAAGGGTTTATATTATGGTTAACTTTTGGCAATTTATAACTTACTTTTGATCATAATCTGACTGGTCTGAAGTCATTTTATAGTTTTGAATTTAAATCCTGCTTTCCTACAATTGCCATAATTTCCACCTTATTATTATTGATCCTAAAGTAAATTGTATCCACTCCACATGGACATGTACGATAAGCATCTCTAATATGATTGACCAATTCAAAAGCAAATGGATTCTCCGAAATTCTATCAAAACAATCGAAGAACTCATTGAAATATTTATTGGCTAATTTTAATCCGAATTCTCCTATTCCACATTGATGAATCCTAATTAGATCTTCTTTGGCTTCATTACTTAGTTTATACCTAAGCACTTAATCGATCTTTGGACTCTTGCAGTATTTCATTTTTATTAGAATCAGTAAAACCATTCGTTTCTGCCTTTTCTAATTTATTACTAATCCAATCTACTCTAGCTTGTTGACTTCTAGCTTGTCGGATCAGATCATTCACTAATTCACTTTTACTAGAGTATTCTTTATTGTTGACCATTTCTTTAAGCCATTGCTCATTGGGTTCTGTAAAGCTTATACTTTGTCTATTCATAGTAGATGTATATGTGGTGCAAATATACATCAATAATGAATCAAGATTTACGAATGGATGAAATAATTAGAATTCTGTGAGCTGTCATTTTAGAATAATTAATAGAACTATAGTCTACAACTCAGAAACAGAAACCATCCGATCCTCTACCTCATGCACAAGCGCAATGTAATTAGGATCTCGCTTAGTCAATCGATTCCGTTCTATCGGTAGGTCTACGTGGATGTGTTCTACAATCTTAGAAGGCTGAGACTTGAGAATATAGATATCATCTGCGAGGTAGACTGCTTCAGATATATCATGGGTTACAAAGACTATTGTCGACTGGAACTTCCTCCAGATATCTGTCAGTAGGTCTTGCATGGTCAGTCGAGTCTTCACATCTAATGCACCGAATGGTTCATCCATCAGAAGTATCTCAGGGTTAGCTAAAAGACTTCTTGCAATAGCTACCCTTTGGAGTTGACCTCCTGATAATGTAGGATATTGTGCAAATTTTTTCTCATGCCCTTCTAATCCGACAAGCTTAATAAGCTCCATCGCTCGCTCAGTTCTTTCCTTATTATTGACTCCTTGGAATTTTAATGCCAATGCCACATTCTCTAATACCGTTAGCCACGGCAAGGACGAATATTGTTGGAATACCATGCTCACACGCTGAGAGCTATCGACGGGTTTACCTTTTACATGGACACTACCTTTTGTAGGTTGTTGCAGTCCTGCTATATATCTGAGTAGCGTCGACTTACCACTACCAGACATCCCGAGTATTACGACAAACTGCCCTTGGTCAGGCTTGTCTTCTATCAGAAAGTCACAATCTTGTATAATCCAGTTCTTGCCACCGTCATAGCTCTGCGAGATACCTCTCAATTCGATAATATTACTCTGATTTGGATTATCTGAAAACATGAATTTATATAAATAAAAAAAAGACTAAACTAAAAACCTGTGCTTAATAATTCCCAACTCTGAACTACTAATTCTTAATTCTTAACTCTTAACTCCTAACTCCTAACTCCTAACTAATAATTCATAACTCTTAACTATTAATTCTTAACTATTAATTCTTAATTCTTAACTAATAATTCTTAACTCTCAATATTACTCTCTACAGAAGCGTCAGCCGTAACCAACAAATTATCTGCACCTCTCCTGACCATTACTTTTCTGATCTTATAAGCTATTACAGTTAACATCACCACATGGAATGCCCAGCAAGAATCTCCAAACAAATAATCCAGAACCTTGACGCCTCCGAGAAATCCAATGAATTCATTAATCGTCAAGACAACATAGATTGCTAATGTAGACCATACAAATGCCATGAAAGCAAAATCAAAAATGGTATCCCAAGCTGATGCTTTTTCCATGCCATATTTGTGAGCATTTTTAATCTGATACTTATGTGGAAATAATTCCTTATCCAATCTTACAAAGATCCGATCCTGTATAATTCCGATAAAAATAAACAGTATCAAAATGGCAAATAACTTATCTGTCTGCGATTGTCGTCTAACGATATATGTCAATGCACCCAATCCTCCTTCCTCAGAATTAATCGTCTCTGCCACTACAATATATGTCCATGATATAGCTGTCAATATCCTAATGTCATCAATCAACTTAGACATAACGGAAGGGATGTATACGGACTTAATCGTCTGCCATTTATTAGCGCCTATGGTGTATACCGTCTTTAGATATACATCCTTTACCTCATCTATCCGCTGTACGACTATCGGCAATAAGAATATGAAAATTCCGAAAGCCAAAAAATTAACCTTCATAGGAATACTTGTCCCATACCATACTATGAATAACACAGTACATGCCGCAAGCGGTACAAATCTAATCGCATCTATCGTCCTGTGAAATAACCCTCGAAACATCGGAAACAATCCTATTATAAACCCTATCGGCAATGTCCAAAGCAGTGCCTTTATATAACCTCCCAGATTAAGGCCAATACTTCTAAATGTATTCTGCACCAGATCATTATCAGTGATCATCTCACTGTAAGAAGCGAATACCAATCCCGGTGATGGCAAAGTCAACTTAGACATGATCGGATCATCGCCATAGCTGAGAATAAACCATACTAAGAGCAGCAGACCTACGCCTGTAACCTCTAGCAATAATCTATACTGCTGAGGAATACTACCTCTTAATTTGAATAGCCAAGCCACTAATTATGTACTCCATTTTATATATAAAAAAATAAATTACACACAAAAACCTATGAAAATAATCTACTGCGTAATTCTAAATAAAAATCTGCCTCATAGAGGCCTATCCTGGTATGAGTTGGAAATCTGTTCTTCTGTTTCTTGCCTTACAATCTGCATTCTGATTAGCCTCACATCCTGGCACTGGCTTAGATGGACCATTACCTATGATGACAAATCTATTGGGATCCATCTGATAGGTCTGTTGTAGATACTTAGAAACTGACCTTGCTCTTTGTTCTGATAATTTCTGATTCATGGCAAGAGCACCTGTATTGTCGGTATTCCCTTCTATACGGATTCTCATATTACCGAATGATCTTGCCGTCTCTGCGAATTGTAAGTCTATTATCGTCTTAGCATTCTCAGTCAGCTGATACTGACCTGAAGCAAAACTGATACTCACTGGCTTAGAAGCCAATGGTGCAACGGTACGATCCTTAGCCTTAGCAGGTGTAAATGTCTTAGCACCTTCTGACGCATACTGAGCACCTTGCAATTTGCTGTCTGCTGCTAATATCGGAGAAGTATTAATCACTGATCTCCACGCTGGACCTTCACCCTCGCTGTCTCCCATCTGAGCAAATTTCGTATTCATCTTACTGTATAGATCACCTCCAGTCATTCCTTTGTAACTTTTATTAAGACCAAAGAAATCCATGTTATCTCCATGACTTGCATAGTGTACGGTTGTCATGGCACCTTTAGCGTCTGCAAGCGGTAACTGGAGGAATTCTCCTAAGTACTTGGCAGCTTTTTCTTTATTGCCAGCATTTTTCATTTCGGCAACAGCTCTCATCCATCCTTCGTAGAATCCGTTAAACATATCTTTCTTCTCTCTCATCACACTTTCCTTAGCAAGCATGACATCTCCGATGATGTGTGACTGCTCTACAGTCGTCATAAGGATCTTAGAGCCAGGCATTTTACTTGTTGCATCTATATCAGATGGACTCCATACAACAGCTGCATCGATATCCTTAGATTGGAATAATTCTGCTGCCGCTATGTTATCAGTGGTTTTAACGACGTCGACGTCATCTATGGTCATACCGGCAGACTCTAATGCTGTAATCAGCATTGTCTGTGCCGGGGCTGGAACTGCAAGAGCAATCTTCTTACCTCTTAGATCATTAATAGAATTAATACCTCTCTTAGCGATGATCGCATCACCACCTCTAGACCAATCCGTCTGGATAAATGCTCTTGGGTTAAATTCCATGACATCTGGAATAGATGTATATAGTGGATATGCATCTGCTGTCTGTACGATGATATCATATTCTCCAGCGAGCCATGCATTCATGGCATTGATGAGGTCATCTTCTCTTGTAAATTCTACTTTGAAATTATAGTCCTTAAAGAATCGACTTCTTGTGTTGGCATCTGCTCCTTCATTAAAATATAGACCTGGCGCATATCCTGGCCACGTTACGAGTTGGACTCTTAGAGTTCTATCATCAGAAGATCGCTTCCCCTTACTGTTAAATAAGCCGCCGTCTTTACTGCTTTTGGAATCGCTGCCTTTAGCATCTGCAGTTGTATTATCTCTTGCATCTCTATCATTCTGCTCTACTTTATCCTGCTCAGCTTTGTCCTTTAGGTCTTGGCCGATCTTAGTATTATTCATGATATACTGCCCGCCAAAAAACAATGCTGCTAATATCAAAAAGACAATTAGTAATTTCGAAAAAGTTGTGAGTCGTTTAGCCATTGTAATATTATAGTTTTATAAAAAAGTTGTTTGTATTAAATCTTATAATAGAGTCTTAATCAAAAAATGTATCGTATTGATTAGATCTACCCACCTTGACTGGTTCTTTGACAGGAGTATTGAGATCTAATATATCGTTATCATCATTAGCTTGAGAGATTAGGTCTTCTTTTTCTGTACCTAATAATAAGGAGGTAGATTTCTGCTCCCACTCTGCTAGCATCTGCATACCTTTCTCTTCGAAGATTCCGTTTTGTAAATCTATAGATTGCATAAAGTCTTCTGACATTTCCATGAATCTCTCCATCTCTCCTACCTTCCCGCTTACATCATCGGCAATCTTTTCCATCGCTTGGTCAAACATGAGTCGCTTATCAGCATCTCCCTTGATAATGCTCATGGCCGACTTCATCGCAGAATGTCCAGCAAGCATAGCTTTCCTTTCTTTTTCCTTCATCATCACCTGATCTTCTATATCTTCTGACAGAATATAAGAGTTCTCATACATCTTAGATAAGACTCGATAGAGTACTTCCATCCGTTTATATAAGTCGTCCAGCTTCATATTAGATTCTCGCAGCCTGCCCGCTTTTCTTGTTTTGAGAATCATCACAGCATCTTGCCTCTTATCTTTCGCAGCACTTGCCAGTTCGAGGTCAGATTTGATTTGCTTCTGATTATTGATAATCATTTCTTTAAGCTTGTGCATCTGCCCTCGTAACTTACCTATTTGCTTACGCATTTTCTTAAGGTTACTTTTCAGGTCATCGACATAATTCTTAAGGATTCCTATCGGGTCTATGGTAACGAATAAGCCAGTTATCCATCTCATCGTACTGCGATACATATAGGAAATCAGATTCCGAGCCTTATTATCCAATGCCATGAATATGACAAGACCTAAACTAAGAAGCCCAGTGATCAGGCCTGGAGTTGTACTCAAAAAAGCATATATGGCACCTATTCCAGAAGTAATCAGAGCACCTCCTACGAGCAAGGCACCTATGATAAATATTGCGCCAGTAATCCCTTCAGGTTTTTTCCAGAATGATTTGCGATTGTTAGTGGCCATAGAAGTAATAGGAAAATTTGTGTTTACGAGTCTCAAAAATACGATTTACACCCAAAGAAAAGGGCTTATACATCATCAAAACTCATTATATATAAGGATAATTCCAATTATGGTCGATTATCGTCTAACATGCAGATTATACAGACTAACTACTCGTTAGGGATGAGAGCTGAGCTAATTGCTCTCTGGTAACAATTTATTGAATATTTCGTGGATCTCCACTCCTATTGATTTTTTGTGACATCAGGGCCTTGATATCACGGGCTCTTTGTAACATCTCTTCCGTCTTAACACCAGTATACAATTCCTGTGTTGTAATAGTCCAGAGATGCAGCCATCTATCTAAGTGCTGGTCTGAGATGGGTGATATTCGATTAAGCTCTAAGTGCTTAAGCATGACATTGCCTTTATAACTTGCAGTTCCAAATAGCACAGAATCCCAGAAGCTGTAAATAATCGGTAAATGTTCCGTGAGCTGGATCTTCATGACCTGAGTAAAGAAATGTCCGATCTGCTCATCAATTATTGCTTTATCATAGAAAGTATCTACAACTTGCCGGATGTCATTAATGGATCGAATATCGCTTTTCATGTCTGCTAGTTGGGAGAATGGGACAAAATATAATGGTAATGAATAGCGCAGTCAGATTACACTATCATTTTTATAATGTCTGAGATAATCACTTATTTGTCAATACTTAATTATTTGCCTCGCCGGCGGGCTTTCATTTTTGTCTTGAAACAAAAACGAAACAAAAAATTCAAGGCTGTTTTCATTTCTTAACGACTTTAAAAACTAAAATTTCTAAACAGGCTTAAACTCGCCTTCGGCTCAAACACAACCCTGTTCTTAACGAAATTTCAGTATTTATAGTCTAAAATGAAAAATGCCAGTTCCACAAAATATTGACTATTAGCTCTATACTTTTAGTGTTGCATATTGCCTTATTCAGTAATGTAAATATAGTTTTATCTAAGCCAGAGCGTATTAATCACTATCTATTCCATCTCTAAGAGCCATAAAGAATTCTTAATATCTATTTAAAACCACATATTCCTTGACAAAACATCCATCTTCACGGCCTATCAGTTTCTATTACGTTGAAATATTTTGATATTTGGTATACAATTTTCGAAAAAAAATAAAAATTAACATGAAGCTTATCTTATTACAAATCTTATGTATTAGTGGATTTCTATTATTAACAAGTGATGTTTCTGCTCAAGATGCTGCAGAAAAAACGGCTCCCGGTCTATATAATGAAGGACTTGCATTACTAAAGGCTAAGAACTACGCCGAAGGATTACCAATGCTAGAGCAAGCATTAGAAAAAGCAGAAGCAGATGGCAATGAACAAGTAGCCGAATTAGCGAAAAAAAATGGTGCTATGGCTGCATATAACTTAGGAAACAAGAAGAGAAAAGCGAAAGCGTATGATGAGGCGAGTGCCCTATACACTAAAGGAACGATTATGAATCCTGGTTATTCTTCTAATTATATCGGGATCGCAAGAGTGCTCGATGCACAAGGCAAGAAGACAGAATCTATGGCTAAGTATATAGAGGCTGCTGGAATTGCAATGGCTGAAGAGAAACCCAAAAAGCAGAAAGAAGCTTACAAAAGAGCTAAGGCCTTAGTTAGCGGTAGTTATAACGACAAAGCTTACGATGATGTGATTGCATTAGGAGATACTTACCTGACTAAAGATGATAATGCAGATGTGAGATACTACATAGCTAAGAGCATGATGACTCAAGGTAAAAACGACGATGCAATTGCTCACCTTGATAAAGCACTAACGATGTCTCCTAAGAAAAAAGATAGAATCATATATGCTAAAGCTCAGACTCTAGAAAAAATGGGCAAAAACGCAGACGCAGTCGCTGCATATAAGCTGATAACGGATGAGAAATACAAAGAATCTGCAGACTATAAGGTGAAAACACTGAAGTAAGGGCAGAATCAGGAATTATAGGATTTACTGGATTAGCAGGATTATTATTCGTGTAAGAGAATAGTGGTGCTGCTAATTTTTTTTGACTCATGTTTCCTGAAGATCTCTCCACAAGGTCGAGATGAAAAACATAAAGTTTTCTTCCCAGTAAGAACGAAAGGTCTTTGCTTTGTAGAGAATAAAGTGACTAATCATCATTTTATAATAAGAGAACCTTTCCATCAGAAATGGCTTATGTACATATAGTTAGGAGCATAAACTTAATCGACAAAGCCTTTTCATTCCGACTATTACGAAGCGGAACGGAGGAATCTTCGGTTTTGTAAAGTGATTATTTCTTTTTTCTATTGCCTACCTAAAAAAATCAGCATTTTACTTTCTGAAGATCTCTCCACAAGGTCGAGATGAAAAAGCCTTTTCATTCCGACTATAGCGAAGCGAAATGAAGGAATCTTCGTTCTTATGACAGATTACTTTCTCAGAATAGACAGCATATATTCGTATCTTTAAAAGGATACCATAACTAACATATCATTAGAAAGAACAGAGTTTTTAAAAAGAGACTATACTTTCTACGTATACATATTGAGTAATCCAAGTAGATCAGTGCTTTACATTGGTTTTACAGAAAACTTATCCAATAGAATCATTCAACATATAAATAATAAAGGTAGCGACAAGTCCTTTGCAGGTAAGTATCTATGCACGGACATTGTATACTATGAAATCTATCAATATGTCAAAGAAGCTATTACCAGAGAAAAGCAAATCAAAAAATGGAATAGAAAAAAGAAAGACGAATTAATCAAAAGAATGAATCCTACATTAACTTCTTTTAATAGTCGATTTTACATATCAGAATAATGTGTGCATTTTCAGCTGAGTACTCCTCCTTATATTAGACAAAGCTTTTTCATTCCGACTAAAAACGAAAGATCTTTGCTTTGCAGAGAACTAAGTGACTAATCGTCATTTTATATTGAGAGAACCTTTCCATCAGAAATGGCTTATGTACATATAGTTAGTAGTATTGTGTCAATCGAAAAAGCTTTTTCATTCCGACTATAGCGAAGCGGAACGGAGGAATCTTCGGTTTTATGTGGAGATCATTTCATCTTATACTTCACTTATTATCGACGTCCCTATTTTACTTTCTGAAGATCTCTCCAAAAGATCGAGACAAAAAGAAGAGTTTTTTCTTTACAGCAAGATTGTGATAGTCACCGAGTGTGAATCAATTGGTATGGAGAAACACAGGGTAATGTAAAAATAAGACCCTTACCGGGGAGGTAAGGGCCCATTTACACTCTTAAATATTATTAAAAAGAAATTAACTGCACCCTAATTTGCTAGTTAATCTCCTTACAAAGTTGCGAAAAGCAATAAACTTGTATTATAACTTTACTGCATGTTTTGTAACATGCATTTCAATGTATTTTTTGGGAGAAGAATTTCTTCTTACTCTTTTGCTTAGAACTTTAAGATTAGTTAGTTAGTAACTTGAGGAATAGATTTATAATTCTCCATCTTCCTCTATGATCCCTAATAAGCCCAATATGATTTCGATAATTTCCATGATTAGATAGTTTTAATATTATTAATAATTAGTTTGATAGTCCAAATATATGGCAGTAACCAAACTATTAATATAACATTAATACATCTTTTATAACATGCATTACCTGTCTATATTGAATGCAACTCAATATCAGTAAATAATATGACCCTATCCCGACTAAGGGATAAGACAGTATCTCTTGGGGACAAAAATATAGTATAACTGACAATCAAGAAATAATAAAAAAGCTACTTTTATAACATGCATTATTTCTAATATAAATTAATCTAATTGGAAGATATAAAAGCCATTATAAAATTACTCAGCAAACAGAAGGTTAAGCAAATTGAAATTCTTAGTGAAGAATCTAAACTCTCTGAAAAGTCATTGTCGTTGTATAATGGAATTAAGGAAGGTAGTATAACTAACGATGATGAGGCTTCTGCATTTTTGTATAATGATGATCGGAACAACCCAATCTATAGAGTTCTTAAGCACAGATTTAAGGAAAGATTAATAAACACACTTTTTTTTATAGACGTGCAAGCTTATGGTAAGAGTGCACATCAGAAAGCACTGAATCGCAATTTAAGAAACTGGGCTGCAAGTCAAATTCTTCTTAATAAAGGTCTAAGTACTGCCGCCATCAGTATAATGGAAACAACTTTGAAAAGCACTATTAAGTTTGATATGATAGAATTGTCCCTATTAATATTAAAAGACCTTAAGATGCATTATGGTCTCTATAATTACAATAAGAAAAAGTATGAGAAATATAAAAATCAATGGTTAAAAATATCTCATATTAATCAGCTGAAAGCCGAAGCAGAAGAATTATACATTTCAACTGGACATATTTTAGAAACCAAAAAATCAACCAAATATGACAGTAGAATAAAAAAGTACGAATTAAGATTAGTTGAATTAAATAAACAAGCACTCAAAATAGACTCTTATTATTTCAGGTATTATGTATACATAAGTAACTACATAATCAATATGATAAAAAGGGATTACAAAAAACAGCAAGAAATATCAAAGGAGGCTCTAATATACTTTAAAACTAAAAAGGGATTTAATAACTATGGTGTAGCTTCTTTCCAACAAATAAATGGAATCATAGAATTGAACCTTAAAAAGTATGACTTAGCACTTTCATCCTTTCTGAAATGCTTAGACTTCAAACCATTAGAGGGTCGATTGTATTGGCAAGCTATATACAATTACATATTTCTCATCCATATTTTAAAAAGAGAGTACGATCAAGCTTACAAGATCCTGAGCTATATTATTAATCATAAGTCATTTAAAAACATATATAGCGACTTCAAACAACACTGGTTCCTGAAGGAAGCTTTTATTCAATTCCTTGTTGGAGTAGGCAAAATCCAGCCCGACAAAATCAAAGCTCAAAAACTAAGACCATTCCGAATCACACGATTTATCAATGAGATTCCGGCACTTACTGCGGACAAACGAGGATATAATGTTTCTATACACATAGTACATTTGTTATTTCTCATTATCGATGAGAAATACGATGTTCTTATCGACAAGCTTGACTCTCTCAAGCAATACAGCTTCAGATATCTTAAGTCAGAAGAATACACACGAGCAAGAACCTTTATCAAAATGCTCCTGATGATTCCTAAGTATGATTATCATACCAAAACCATTCTAACCAAAACAAAAAACCTTCACCAAAAACTAATGGATACTCCTATGGACTTCTCCGAGCAGGCCATGAGTATAGAGATTATACCTTACGAGCAACTGTGGGAGGAGGTGATGGGGTTGCTGGAGTTGATTTAAGTGAACATCAAAGCACTAAAGACTTTTTTATCGATAGATATTTTTATGAATTATTAAGAATAACTGATCAATCAATTCCTCTTAGCCTTGAGAATAACAATAAAGTAGTAAATATAAACCACCAATTTCTTGATGGTCTATATTTACGATAATTGCTTTATTATCTCCTGTCTGGATCTTTATACAATATCCTCGTAGTGCTATCTAAAGTTGGCGACTCAAATGAAAAGCCATTTTTCTGTAGTAAGGTCACATGGATCTCATCAGGTAGAGATGCAAACTCATCAAAATTATCATAGATAATCCATGTCAACTCAGTAGATGGTATACCCAGACTGCCGAAATCATTACATTCTGCAAATCCTTTTGTAGCAGTACCGCCTAATCTAAAATTACCACCAAAGGAGGACATATAAAAAGGTTCAAAAGTAGTATTGTTGTTAAACATGAAAATTTTTTCTCTTGCTGGATTTATACCAACTGCGAGAGAATCAGGAAAACAATTAAAACTTAAATCACCAAAATAAAAAGTGTAACCTGGATTATCTTCAGTAAAGATACAAGTACCTGCAAAACCTACTTCTAATCCTGGACAACCGCAGGTTTCATCAAAACCAGAAGTATGATCTACGCAGTCGTCACCAGAGGAACATGAAATAACAAATGCAATTGGGAAAAAATATAATACGATTTTGATAATATTCATATCTATTCTGTTTTTATTAATTTAATGATAGAACTTTTCATATTTAACTTATCTAAGACTTCTATAAAATATACCCCATTATCTAAATGGCTGACATCATATCTTTGATCTTGAGAACTCACCGATAACCTTTTTCCTCTAATATCAAATATAGATATTTCAAGAAGATCTAACGAAAATAGAATTTTCTTGGAAGAACTCACTTGGGTAAACTGCATTGGCCATATCATTTGTAAAAACGAGGCTTAGATTATCGGGCTTCTCTGTTTCGTTATATACAATAGATCTAAAACCTACTGTAAGGCCCATTCCAGAGTATAAGAGTTTTGATAATTGTATCCCATAATTATGACCTCTAATCTTTTCTAACTCAAAAGGCCCGTACCTGTAATCAATTGAAGTCAATCCGATATCCGATGTTATGGAAAAAGTGTTCTTTGATGATAAATTAAAACTGGCAAAAAAAACAAAAAGAAAACTATAAATAAAATTTATTTCATAATTAAGAGTTTTAGCATCTTTCCAAACTACTTTGAAAAGATGCTTTTTAATAAAATTATCTTTCACTCATATAAAAATCGACACTATAGTTGGGATGATATTCAAATCCATCGGGATCAAATGGTTCTGATCTTGGCGACCATCCACCGATTCTTTTTACGTCTGATATTCTAAATTAGTCATAGAATTTGAATCCAAAAAAAAGCTCCACAAAAACTAATAGACACCCCCATGGACTTCTCAGAACAAGCCATGAGTATAGAGATTATACCTTATGAGCAACTGTGGGAAGAGGTTATGTGGCTGCTGGAGTGATATTAAATATTTATATCAACATCATGGCATTGCATCTTTTCAGTTAAAAATTGTTATCCTGATACTTGATTTATTACTTTAGTCTACTTGTTTAAAATGATTCGTGTGTACTTACGCTGAGTTAGTACATATAGCGACTCATTCTTTAATATTTATATAAGCCAGCTATCCTATTGATGAAAAACTACCTACTCCTCTGTCTGCTAATTATAGCTACAATCGCATGCAACACTGAGTCTAAGAAACCAGTAGCAACAAATTATCAGGATAGCACTAAGATAAAAGTACTCGAACAGATACCATCTGTACAGACTGGTCTCTTTTTCAATAATAAGGTCGTAGAAAATGGGGCAATCAATAGTATTGTCTTTGAGGGCTTTACACAAGGAGCCGGTGTTGCATGTCTTGATATCAATAATGATGGCTTAATGGATATTTTCTTCTCGGGTAACATGGTTCCAGACAAGCTATTTCTCAATAAAGGAAACTTAAAATTTGAAGACGTCACTGCTTCAGCAGGGATACAAGATCAAAATTGGTCTACTGGAGCATCCGTCGTAGATATCAATAATGACGGCTACGATGATCTCTATGTATGCAAGTTCTTATATGATGAAAATGCCAGAAGGACTAATCTATTTTATATCAATAATAAGAATGGCACATTCACCGAACAGGCGATCAATATGGGTGTCGCAGATCGAGGATATTCTATTATGTCTAATTTCTTAGATTATGATAATGACGGAGACCTCGATCTATTTGTCGCTAACCAACCTCCTAACTCTATCTCTGGGAAAGCACCGCTAAAAGGGAAAAGAGACTTTAGATATACAGACAGATTATATCGTAATGATGGAGGAAAATTTACAGATGTAACCACTTTAGCTGGTATAAAAAATTATACCTATTCCTTAAGTAGCTCAGCATTTGACTATAATTCTGATGGATATACAGATCTATATATTGCTTGTGATTTTGATGAGCCGGATATTCTGTATAAGAATAATGGCGATGGTACATACACAAATGTAGCAGCAGATGCACTAAAGCATATGAGTTTCTTTAGCATGGGTAGTGATGTGGCAGATATCAATAATGATGGCGAGCTCGATGTGTACGTCGTGGATATGGTAGCAGAAGATAACTACAGACAGAAGACTAATATGAGCGGGATGAATCCGAAGAAATTCTGGAATCTTGCTAACAATGGCTACCACTATCAGTACATGTATAATGCCATGCATCTTAATAATGGAGATGATTCCTTCAGCGAGATAAGCCAACTCTCAGGCATCTCTAATACAGACTGGAGCTGGTCTCCCCTATTTGTAGATTTAGATAATGATTCTTACAAAGATCTTATTGTGACCAATGGATTGATTATTGAAATCAGGAATAAGGACTTTGAGCTATGGAGAAAGGATTACATCAAAAAACTAAAGGAAACGGCTAAAGCTAATAACACACAAGCCCAGTTAAATCCATTAGATCTAAGTCAAAAAGCTCCAAGAAAGAAAATCAAAAACTACGTATATAAGAATAATGGAGACATGACCTTCTCTAAGCAGAATGACGACTGGGGTTTCTCTACAGAGACATGGTCTCATGGGTCTGCTTATGCAGACTTTGATAATGATGGAGATCTCGATCTTGTGATTAACAATATGAATATGGAGGCAGATTTCTACAAAAATATGTCCTCAGAAAATAGTCTCAACAACTACATCAACATCAAATTATCTGGACCTAAGAATAATATAGATGGTCTCAATGCAAGAATAAAAATCAAACACGGTGACCAATCACAACTCATCGATCATACCCCGTATCGAGGATACATGTCTACAAGCGAAAAGGTCTCACACTTCGGTGTAGGATTAGATGATATCGTCAGTGAAATAGTCGTAATATGGGCAGATAATAAAGAGACAATATTACGTGATGTCAAAGTCAACCAGACTATTACGGTTGCTTATAAGGATGCCTCACCAGCTACAACTAGAAATATAGCGAAAAGCAAAATATTCAAACCTGCTAACCCAACACAAATTAGTTACATAGAGAACACATTCGATGATTATGCTCGAGAAATATTGTTGCCGTATCAGACTTCTACATTGGGACCAATATTAGCCGTAGCAGATGTCAATGCCGATGGTAGAGAAGATATATATCTTGGAGGCGCCATGGGACAGAGTGGAACTTTAATGATTAATAATGGGACCATTTTCGATAAGGTGACAATGCCCTTTGACCGAGACAAGGGATCTGAAGATGGGGCTGCACATTTCTATGATTATGATGGAGATGGAGATCTCGACTTATATGTATCGAGCGGAGGCAGTGAGTATCAGCCAAGCCACAGCGCCTACCAAGATCGCCTATACAAAAACGATGGCAAAGGAAACTTCACCAAAACAAATATCTTACCCAAAATAGATCAAAGTACGGCTAGTGTTATATCATTAGATTATGATGGAGATGGCGACTTAGATTTATTTGTCGGAGGGAGATTAGTGCCTGGTAATTATGGTCATAACCCGAAGTCCTATCTCCTCAGAAATGACAATTCAAAATATATAGATATATCAGAATCGCAAAGTGAATTGTTCGACAAGTTAGGAATGATAACGGATATAAAATCAAGTGATATCAATGGTGATGGAAAGAATGAAATAATAGTAGCAGGAGAATGGATGCCGATACTTGTATTATCTTATGGCAAGGATGGCTTACGTGATGTCACGAGTGACTTTGGCTTAGCTAAGAGATCTGGATGGTGGAATAGTATCGAGATTGCAGATGTAGATGGCGATGGCGACCAAGATATTGTAGGAGGCAACTTAGGACATAATATCAAATACAAAGCTTCTGAGTTAGAACCTTTCACATTATATGTAGATGACTTTGATGATAATGGGACTAACGATGTTTATCTGGGTTACTACCAAGATGGTGTGTGCTATCCTGTCAGAGGCAGACAATGCTCATCACAACAAATGCCATTTATCAGCGAAAAATTCGAGAGCTATAGTGATTTTGGTTTGGCATCCATAGATAAGATTCTGGATGATAAGGTATCTTCCTCTACGAATATATTGAAAGCGGATTTATTTGCATCTACTGTTTTCATTAATGAGGGAGGCCGATTTTCTACAAAGGAATTACCTTCTGAAGTACAGATATCACCAGTCTATGGCATCGCTGTGGATGACTTTGACAAAGATGGTAAGGTTGATATTTTTCTAGCGGGCAACATGTATAATAGAGAGGTAGAAACCGTCAGAAGCGATGCAGGAAAAGGATGCATGGTCACTATAGATATCAATGGAAAATTCAAGGTGATATCCACAACTAAGACAGGTATATCGGCTGATAAAGATGTCAGAGCCATAGAGCTTATTAGAGGCTCAGGCACCAACCTGATGGCTATTGCTAACAACAATGCACCGATGCAATTCTATAGCTATTAAGGGCTGTGTTGGATTTAGAAAATAGACAGAATAGTCAATATAAATTTTGATATACCTCCGACGTAGGAAAGACCTATACATAGAGCAGAATAATCAATCATTTTTCATCTTGAAAGTAGAGAATGACCTATTAAATTAACTATGGTCTTTTGTTTTGATTAATCCTGTGGATGATAATAGATGTCCTCCACCGATCAAATTCACAATACATACAAGAACCATTACTCTACCTCCATAACTTCCTCCATCTCTATTCTATCCAGTTCTACCTTCAGATTATTGATGATAAACTGTTGTCTTTCCATAGAGTTCTTACCCATGTAATAAGTAAGTAGATCTGTAATACTTGTATTGCTCTTAAGGAAGACAGGTTCTAACTTAATATTCTCTCCTATGAAATCACCGAATTCGTTAGGTGAGATCTCTCCTAATCCTTTGAATCTTGTAATCTCTGGTTTACCTCTAAGAGACTTCATAGCTGCTTGTTTCTCTTGCTCAGAGTAGCAGTAATGTGTCTTCTGCTTATCCCTCACTCGGAATAGTGGTGTTTCTAAAATAAACAAATGCCCCTGTCTCACAAGATCAGGAAAGAACTGCAAAAAGAAAGTCAGCAAAAGCAATCTGATGTGCATCCCATCGACATCAGCATCTGTGGCGATCACCACTTTGTTAAACCTTAGGCCTTCGAGACCATCTTCTATATTGAGTGCATGTTGGAGTAGATTGAGCTCTTCGTTTTCGTAGACAATTTTCTTAGTCTGTCCGAAACTATTAAGTGGCTTACCACGTAGACTGAATACAGCCTGTGTCTGCACATTTCTTGCCTTAGTAATAGATCCACTGGCAGAGTCTCCCTCTGTGATAAATACCATCGTATTATCCTTAATCTCTGTATCACCTTTCTTATCGTTATAATGGACCTTACAATCTCTGAGTTTCTTGTTGTGTATATTCGCTTTCTTAGCTCTTTGGTTCGCTAATTTTTTGATACCAGCGATTTCTTTCCTTTCTCTTTCTGATTGCTGTACTTTCTTGAGCAAAGCTTGTGCTACTTCTTTATTCTTATGTAAGAAATTATCGAAGTGTTCCTTGACAAAATCTACTACGAATGATCGGACAGTATCGCCATCAGGTGCCACTTTAATGGAACCTAACTTTGTCTTAGTTTGTGATTCGAATACAGGCTCCTCTACTCTTACACTGATAGCACCTATGATAGAACTTTGGATATCTCTGGAATCATAATTCTTCCCGAAGTGCTCTCTGACAGTTTTGATTATTCCTTCTCTAAATGCTTGTAAGTGTGTACCTCCTTGTGTTGTATTCTGCCCATTGACAAATGAGTAATACTCCTCGCCATACTGACTTCCATGTGTGATTGCCATCTCTATATCATAACCCTTAAGGTGAATGATATCATATCTGAGCGTCTCAGGATCTGTCTTATTAGACAATAGATCGAGTAAGCCATTCTTAGAATAGAATGTCTTTCCATTAAAGTTAATCTTAAGTCCTGCATTGAGATAGACATAATCCCATAGGCGCTCTTCTATATATTCATACTTAAACTTATACTTCTTAAATATATCACTATCTGGCACAAACTCTATGAGAGTACCTGACTTCTCCTTGCTCTTAGAGATCTTATTATTATTAGTCAGTTCGCCTCTCTCAAATTCTGCCACCTTTGTCTTACCATCTCTGAATGCTGCCACTTTAAAATATTCAGAAAGAGCATTAACAGCCTTAGTACCGACTCCATTAAGACCTACTGATTTCTTAAATGCTTTCGAGTCATATTTTCCACCTGTATTAATCTTAGAGACACAGTCTACGACTTTACCTAATGGAATTCCACGACCATAATCCCTGATGACCACAGCACCTTCTTCTATACTGATATCGATCTGCTTACCGTGCCCCATGACATACTCATCTATAGAGTTGTCCAGCACTTCTTTAATCAGAACATATATACCATCATCTTCTGTGCTACCATCACCTAGCTTCCCGATATACATCCCAGGTCTTAGCCTGATATGTTCTTTCCAGTCGAGTGAGCGTATATTATCCTCTGTATAAGTAACTTGTGACATGTCTAATTAACTTTATACAAATGTAAAAAACATATTAGTATTGCCACTAATATGATTAAACTATGATTTTATCTAATCATTGTTATCGAAATAAACTTCTGCAATACTATTGCATAATTTAGACGTTGAGCATATTATCATAATCTTTATACTTAATAAATGTAGATACTATGAAAATACTAATCATCGGTGGTGGCAATATGGGGATGACTTACGCTCAGAGCTTCTTACGATCTCACATCGTGACTAAAGATCAGATGCTCATATTAGAGAAGTCTCCAGAGAAAGCTGAGCTACTATCTCAGATGGACATAGGAACTGTACACGGACAGCCAGGTGATTATATCAAGGAGGCTGACATCATTATATTAGCCACCAAACCTCAGGATTGTTCTACTGTATTTGCATCATTATCAGAGTGGATGCATTCGCAGCATATTGTCATATCTATCATGGCCGGTGTCACTATTAAGACTATCATAGAAGCACTTAGCATCACCAAGGTTGTCAGAGCGATGCCTAATCTCCCTGCGCAAGTAGGATTGGGAATGACGGTATTCTCATCTACTGAGGATGTCAATAGATTGGAATTAATCATGGTACAGAATCTACTTAATTCTACAGGTAAGACACTCTACGTCTCTAATGAGAACCTGATAGATGCCGCAACAGCCATCTCTGGATCTGGACCAGCATATGTTTTTTTCTTTATGCAGACGATAATAGATACTGCCATACAATTAGGATTCGAAAGAGCCCAAGCAGAGATGATATCTTATCAGACATTTAAAGGTGCCATAGAATCATACAATAAGAATAACATCAGTTGCGAAGACTGGATATCTAAAGTCTCCTCCAAAGGCGGTACGACTGAAGCAGCTTTCGATAGTTTTACAGAAAACAAACTGCATGATAAGTTAGCACAAGCGTATAATTGTGCATACACCAGAGCAGTGGAACTGAGTAAGGTATCTTAGTTAATTCCTAACCATATATCCCTACCTAACCACCGTAATACTTCCAGAGTAAAACTGATCTCGGGCACCATCATTGACCTTAATCAGATAGACATAGACACCTTGTTCTATAATCTTACCATCACGAGTACCATCCCAGCCGAGATCAGAATCATTAGCAGGAAAGTTATCTCTTGTAAATATGACATTGCCCCATCGATCAAATATTCTCATCTCACTGATTATTGCAGGAGGTAAAGAGGATTGTGGATAGAATCTATCATTTCCACTGACACTCAAGCTGAATATATTAGGTATAAATATCTCTCCAACTTCTATGACAGGTATTTCTATAAAGATCTCATCTGTGTAAGTACATCCATTCTCGTCCTCATAAGTGACCGTTGCAGTATATGCGGTCTGACTATCTGCGATAGGCTCTGGACAATCTGTACATGAGAAGATGACTTCCAGATTATTAGTAGTCCAATTAATATTCTGCACAGAACCATCAGCAGTCAGTGATAGAGCCGTCTGATTAGCACTTATGGTAGTCGATGATATTTCTCCATTGATTTCCATAGATGCTTGGACTTCGATCGTCTCTGTATACATGCAATTACCATCATCTATCATGATATCATTAGTTCCTGAGGATATAGGAATCACGATGGGCAACATCATATATTCTATATCCATCGAACCATTAATACTGACAGTCACAGGAAGATCTAATCCATTTAGTTCTGTAATATTTAATTGCGTGTCTGTAGCTCCATTGCATAATGCATCGAATCCTATCGTCGCAGATGAAGGCATAAATGTAAAATTGATATTAATTATAGAATCACAACCATTGACGCTTGTAAGCATCTCGGTGCCTGTAGGCATGTTGATATCATATAAGTTTCCATTGATCATCTCACTGTCACCTTCACATAAGACATCATTTCTATCTACAGTAATATTCTGTACAAAATCAAAATCTATGATGATCGTACTATCGCAACCACTTGCTGTCATAAGCATCTCTGTTCCAGTGGGATTATTTATATCATAGAGAACTCCATTAATCATTTCTGATCCATCAGCACATAGTTCGTCATCTCTGGTGACAGTTATTTCTTGTATGAAGGTGAAATCAATTGTAATGATGCTATCACATCCATTAGCAGTAGTTAGCATCTCAGTACCACTTGCATTAGCTATGTCATAGAGATTACCATTAATAATCTCTGAGTCACCGTCACATAATACATCATCTCTTAAGACCGTGATTGCTGGCACAAGTGATAGATCTATGGTAATCGTACTATCGCAACCAGAAGTATTAGTTAGTATTTCTATTCCAGATAATAGACCTGGGCCATACATTGTACCATTAATCTCGATAGGCGCATCACCTGCACATACATCACCTGTATATAAGCTATCAGTTGGTATACCGTACGTTAAGTCTACTGTGATCAGACTATCACAACCTGCGACACTCCCTCCTATCAGTCTCACTTCTCCCGTAGGCCTATTCATATCAAACATTTCTCCTCCTACATCTACAGGCATACCGTCACATATGATATCATCTACGAGTCCAGTTGCAACGGTTTGGAAAGTGATATCTACATTGATAATAGAGTCACAACCAAAAAATGAAGCATTCTCTTCTATAAATGTAGCAACAGTATCTCGCATAATATCCATACCAAATATATCTACAGAAGTTCCTGTACAGAAAGCACCAGATATATTATTAGTTGCCTCTGGATAATTAGATATCATGATCTGAAGTGTCGAGTCACAACCATTGACAGTACTATCCATAAAATCTGTCGACGATGAAAAGAATTGTCCATTTACTTCTATGGAATCTCCCATACAGATTATCGTATCTATTACCTCAACGTAACTTTGGTTTAGATTAACAATCTCTGAGAATGCCGTATTAATAATTCCACACTGAGCATCTATAAAGCTAGCAGATAATAACTCATAAGAATTAGAACTTCCATTAAGATTAATCGTATCTCCTGTACCTAATCCAAAGTCTCCATCTGCGCAAAATATGATAGATGATGGTACACTACCAGTGACAGGTTGCATAAATGAATAAGTCTCGGATGGATCATCTCCGATTACATTTATATTAAATGTTCCTAAAGTGGAAGAGCTAACTTCTACCTCTATACAGTCTCCAGAATCTAAGCATAGTTCATTCCCGATTGCCACAAAATCCAATATAGGGCCAGGCACAACATCTACCGTAAAGTCAGTCGTATCAGAAACACATCCTCCTGTCCCCTCTATAATATAACTTATATCTGTAGTAACATCTACAGTCAAAGGGTTATCCACTGGTGTCGTGTAATCACTTGTCAAAACAAATATTCCTCCAGCAGAAGCATCTTCTAAGTATGTGCTTAGATCTACTTCTATACCTGCACATGGAGGACTTATCATCACTGCTTGCCCTGCTGACAAATTCTCTGTCAGGAATATATCTATCGTTGCAGTATCACTGGGACAGCCTAATGCTGTACTTTCTACAATGTAATCTACTGTATAATTTTGGTTGGGTGTATTGCCAGTGGTTATCCAGTTATCGCCACTTATAAAAAAACCATTAGGGAAAAATACGCCATCAGCATCAGCATCAAGACTTAATAATGATCTAATATTCACAGTATTACCTAAGCAGGCAGTCGTCATCTGATCAACTCCAGCCATAGGTGCATCGATGACATCTAATGTTAGCGTTGCCGTATTAGGCTCGCAGTAATCCAGATTAGGATTATCTATCATATACTGAAAGAAGTATGTCCCATTAACTAATGTAGAAATATCAACTGACGTACTATCTGCGAAGTTAAAATTATCTTGTGGTACCTCCGACCATCTACCTCCGGTATCGGGATTAGACAACAACTCTGTGAAGTCTAATGGTGTGCTGTTACATACTTGTAGCATGCTATCTACACCTGCATAGGGTGCTGGTTCTACGATCAATGTAACCATAGCAGAGACTGCACCACATGAAGAACCATCTAAGAGATAGATAAAGTCATAGGTGCCAGGAGTCAGCGTATTAATTTCCACCATCGTAGGCCCAGTCGGTGCAAAATCGGGTTCCATAGGATATGACCAAGTCCCTCCTGCATCAGGGTTATCTATCAGTTCTTCAAAATTAATTGTCGTACTGCTATAGCCCTCACATGCAGTAATCATCGTATCTCTACCTGCATATGGAATAGGTATAATATTAATCTGTATAGAATCCAATAAGGTACATGTCCCGATAGTATCACTTATGTATATCAATGAATTACTTCTGATGGTGTCTCCGACGTTGTAATCAATTCTAGGAGGAAGGCTCAATGGATCCTCTATAAAATAATCTGGGGTCATCGAAGTCGTCCCAGGAATCGCTCCTAATGCATAGAATCCACAACCCACTGTATCTACTGGTAAGGTTGTCATTGGAGACTCATCGACAATAATATTTATCGGAACTTCAGCTGCGCAACTGGGATCTTGATTAGGATCAAATAAAAATAAAGTAGCGTTAAAAGGTGCATTAACGACCGTACCTGGAGCTATCGAAGTCCCCATACCGCCGGACATTGTATAATATGCGACAGTGGGTGTAGATGGTGTAATAGCTGGAAGGATTAACGAATCACAATTTATCGCAGGTATGATGGCCTCATAAGTGATAGAATTAGTGATATCTATCCCGATTTCTAATGTTGTCTTACAGTTATTATTACCAGTCATTATTAGGTAGATGGTATTGATCATATCTGCTGCCTCTATGATATCACCTCCAGTATATGGAATTCCATTACCCATCTCATCCGTGTTATATTCATAACTAATAAAGTTAGTTGCATCTGGAATCGGTAACTCTACATTACCACATCCACCGATCATATTTCCTGGAGAATTAATAGTAGGATTAGGTGAAAGACTTACTGGTACAGGTACAATAATATCATCACAAGATTGACCAGAACTTCTCGCTACAATATACACCGTGGTAGTACTTACTGGTACAGAAGTGTAGGGACCATCTGTTCCTGCGGCATCCAGATAATATCCTTCGAATGCAGTAATCGGAGTCACATCTGCAATGGTCAGTACAGGAGGAAGCATATACGTCCCATCACTACAATCTACAATAGGCATGACATTATCTACGAACGGTTGTATGTCAAAATCTAATCCAAAACAAACAAAATCAGAGAAACAAATTCCGTCATAAGTGACAGCACAAATCTGATTCGTTGCTCCAAACTGATAGTTAGCAGGATCAGTGATCTCATCACTAAAGTCCATCGATTCAAAGTATATTACATCTAATGAATTATCGCCACCATTGATAATATCATCTATGCTTGTCAAATCTATAGTGCCATTAGCTTGTGTACAGAATTGTTGTTGCGTTGGTGGGCCTACAACATTAGGTTGTGGTGCAATGGAAATATTAACTGGATCTGGACTATTTGTTCCTACACAGTTAGTTAGGTCAGTGATCAAATTTATTGCAATCTCAAATGGAAAAAAAGTCGAAGAAGCCGTAATTATTATAGGGCTTTGACTATCATCGAATGAAGGGAGGGCCTGACTTTCATCTATACAAACTCTAAACACCTCACTAATCGAAGGGACAGTTACTTGCTGAGGAATAGTAACTCCATTAACAACAAATGTTGCTCTATATGGGGCGGTCCCTCCACTGATATCCAATATAACATCAGAACTACTATCAGTACAATTACCAATACACGTAACTCCACCACCTGTAAGCGTCGCTGTAAATGCCGCAGCCGCTACAGCCTGACTTGTGTTAGCCGTGCAGCTATTGTCATCCGTCGCTGTCAATGTATACGTCTCACCATTATCTGGACTGGTCGCGAAAGTATTCTGGATATTAGGGTTATCTATGACACCGTTGCCATCACTTGTCCATGACCAGCTGCTCACATCACTCTCATTACCAACTGATCCATCCAGATCTAGATTAGCAATACCACACACTGGAGAGTTAGTGATAATCTCTGGTACACCTTCCCAGCAAAATAGAGTCACATTAGAGAAAGTATTCTCTTCGTCTGCAGCTGAGTTTTGATTTCTTATATCCATACCTGCCATAGTGGCTCCATCTGTACATATAGGGCCATAAGTATAAGTACCAGATTGATTAAGATTAGTGGATACACCTATCAGTTCTTCGTCTACAGTATTACCGTCAAGTGTCGGCTGTAACCACATAAAGTCCCAGCAATTATCACAACCTGGTGACGCCGGATCACTTGGATCTCCTGCACATTGAGGAACAGGACAATCTGTATCACTGTCCATTGTACTCGAGCCCACTCCCCATGGTAGAGAGAAACTGTAATCGACAGAAAAAGAAATCGAGGTACACTCTTCTACATTGACAGAGTAACTATTATCTACGAATGTATTAAGATCGGGGTAGGAAATCGGACCTGCTTCTAAGGTTATTGGAGTTTGGGCAAAGAGTAAACATAGACCCATTAGGGTCATAATTCCAGAAAGATAACATCTCATTATTACAGGTCTTAGTATATAGTATCTCAAAGTTAGGTGACTTGTGGTTAATAAGCCACAGCAATATAACGTTTTAGACTTATGGTAAAGCTTCTTGCAGTCGCAAATTATATCGATTAGTGCTGAAATTGTTGCATATGAATGATACAACATTCAACATCTATCGCCATTATACTATTGTTCGATACGACATCTTAAAGTTAAAATGGTATTATATGTTACTTTTGCCTCATATACATTAAACAAGACATATGTCACAGCAACTTAATGAGCAAGAGATCGTCAGAAGAGAGAATCTACAGAAGGTCATAGACTTAGGTATAGAACCATTTCCGAGCACTACATATCCTATCACGCATCTATCTAAGGAAATCCATGCAGGATATACTGAAGGAAGCGAAGATTACAAGGAAGTCTGCATTGCCGGCAGGCTTATGAGCAGAAGAATTATGGGCAAAGCGTCATTCGCTGAGTTGCAAGATTCTGCTGGTCGTATACAGATCTATGTTAGCAGGGATGATATCTGCTCGGGAGAAGACAAGACATTATATAATACTGTATTCAAAAAGCTATTAGACCTCGGTGATTACATAGGTATAAAGGGTCATGCATTTATTACACAGACAGGAACTCTATCTATCCATGCGACGGAACTGACATTACTGAGTAAGTCAGTGAAGCCACTTCCTGTAGTCAAGACAGATGCTGACGGCAAAGTATATGACGCCGTATCTGATCCAGAATTCAAATACAGACAGAGATACGTAGATCTTACAGTGAATCCTGAAGTCCGTGAGACTTTCGTCAAAAGATCTGTCATGATCAATGCCATGAGAAGCTTTATGGCTGAGAGAGGCTATCTGGAAGTAGAGACACCTATATTACAACCAATGTATGGAGGTGCTGCCGCGAGGCCATTTAAGACACATCACAATACATTAGACATGCCATTCTATCTTAGGATTGCTAATGAGCTGTATCTCAAGAGATTGATGGTAGGTGGATATGATGGTGTATTCGAATTTGCTAAAGACTTCCGTAACGAGGGAATGAGTCGATTCCATAATCCAGAATTTACGATGATGGAGCTCTATGTGGCTTATAAGGATTATGAGTGGATGATGGACTTCACAGAGGAGATGATAGAGTATGTGACCATGAAAGTACACGGCACGACAGATATACAAGTCGGAGATAATACCATTAGTTTTAAGCGACCATGGAAGCGATATACTATGTATGGTGCCATAGAGCACTTTACAGGTGTTGACATATCGGATATGGATGAGGATACTATGCGAGCAGCAGCGGAGAAGATGGGCATACATATCGATAAGACAATGGCTAGAGGTAAAATCATAGATGAGATCTTCGGTGAGAAATGTGAGCATCAGCTGATACAACCGACATTTATCACAGACTACCCTATCGAGATGTCTCCATTAGCTAAGAAGCATGCCACTAAGCCTGGTCTTGTAGAGAGATTCGAAGGGATCTGTAATGCTAAGGAGATCTGCAATGCATTCTCTGAGCTTAATGACCCACTGGACCAAAGAGTAAGATTTGAACATCAGTTAGAACTGGCGAAGCGTGGAGATGAGGAAGCCATGCAACTGGACGAAGATTATCTAAGAGCATTAGAGTACGGTATGCCGCCAACTGCAGGTATCGGAATCGGTATAGATCGACTGGCTATGATTATTACTAATCAGCCTTCTATACAAGATGTATTACTATTCCCTCAGATGAAGAGTGAGGAGGAAGTGCCTGGGGATGGGGAGTAGTTAGAAGCTCATTTAGGGCTGAATCAGGATTTTCTGGATTTTCTGGATTTGGAGGATTTTGGAATGGTGGATCTTTCTCTGTGTTCAAGACGAAAAAACGTAATTAGTGCTGAATCAGGATTTTTAGGATTCAGGGATTTTTAAGATTAGATATGGTGGACTTGCTGTACGTTGGATTTATACCAATTATTATGTTTCTCACTAATAAAACTCTGCTTGGCGTAGGCTTTGCCTGCGTCTGAGTGATATCAAAATTTATTTTGAGTTTTCTGATTTGGGTGACTTATCATTTTCTCGAGCGTCTCTGAACACAAACATTTATCATTGTTATAAAAACATTAGTTGTCGTAAAAAAGTATTTCTCCGAAATCGCAGACATACGGAGAACGGGGTAATCGAAAATGAGGAAACGAGGTGCTAATTAGGAAATTGTAGAATAGACCAGATACTCAAAATACAACTAATCGTAACAGCTAATACAAATGGAATAGAAACCACTGCTTTCAGTTCATTCTCCTTTTTTGCATCAATTAATATTAATATTATTGATACATAAGATAAAATGTAAATTAAGTTCAGATTGGTTAAAGGTGAGAGACTAAACACCAGATGAGCTACTATTTCATAAATCAGAGTAAGGGCTATTATTACTCCTAATAAGAAAACATTTAATTTCCTATCCTTAAGGTTGGAACCAAAAATGAAAAATACAATGCCATTGTAGATATGTAACAAAGTACGATCAATGCCTTGATTGTAGTAATACAAGCTTACAATTATTTGGGAAACTGATGCCATTACTATTCTAATATTAGGATTTGTCCACATATTATATTAATAGCAAATAAAGTTTCTACATTCATATTGTTCGATCGTATATGATCTCAAACTTGGATAATTTATATTCATCTGTACATTAAATTACTCCGAAGTCGCAGACATTCTGAGAACGGGGTAAAAAAAGCGGATCTCGATGAGACCCGCTTCTATTTTATTTATGACTCAGTAAAGAGTGGAAGTAATACAACGTTACTTACTTAAAAACAAACTTAACCGTCTGTCTTCCATCATCGAATTGTAGATGAGCGAAGTATATTCCATTTCCAAAATTATTCCTATCTAATGTATATCGAGTATTATCTACAGTGGATATATTACTAACAAGCTGACCTTTGATATCTACGATCTGGATAGATCTGATCATTGCATCAGAGGAAGAAAATGTAATATTATCTCTTGCTGGATTAGGAGCATAAGTAATACCATGATCTACGATCTGATCTTCTACAGAAGTGACACCTTCGCATCCTAATCTTAGAGCGACACATGATCTTGGGATCATTAGTGTCATGATAGTATCCATGTAGGTTCTACCTTTCATAGCTGACATATCAGGATTAGTTGCTAATCCACTAAGGTGTAGTGTATCTGAATTAAAATTAGTACCGATAGCTGCATTAGTGCCTGCTACGATAGCATCTAATGTCGGCTTATCCCACCAGTCCCAAGGTGATCCTTGTGGAAATGGTGTCTCGAATGCATAGAAGTTATCAGCACCTAACGTAGTCATCTGACCTGTGTAGAGTGTAATATCTCTGGATTTCTGAGCTTCTATCAGATCTGCTAATGGATCATCTATAATCTTGTCAAATTCTGCATTGTTACCTTGTGCATTAGCTCGAGTAATCGCTGCATGAGTACCTGCTACATTCACAACAAACTCATTAGTAGTAGGTACGATGACTGGACCGATTGTGTATGGCGCAAATACATCGTTAGTTGCATGTATCCCTGCAAATGCAGCTTCGTTATCATCACCGCCTATCCATGAGTTATCTCCTAATGCACCACCTAAGTTAAATGCAAAATCAATCTCAGAACTGTACCCTGGGTGATTCGCTAAGCAAATCGCAGCAGGAGCATCAGCGTAAATATTACCAATAATAGTAGAATCTATATATGGCGTAGCAGTTGTGGTATTGATAAATTTCTCAATTAACACATCATCGAAGTCATACAATGATCCACAACCAAAGGATAGATATCCTCCTGTACCGATTCCGACCATTCCGACTCTGTCTGAATCTATTCCATACGGATTACTCATCTCTGCTGCAGTCATTCTAAAGAATCTTACGCATGATCGAGAATCTTGGATACCCCTATAAGCGGCTTGCAAGAGTGTACCTCTTCTTGTATCCTCTTCTTGAGCTGTAGGTAGCCATCCTTGTCTGTACGTGTAAGCTGCTGCTACATATCCTCTCTTAGCGAGCTCAGTACATACATATACCACTGTACTGTCAGACTTAGCACCTGTGATCTGTCTATTAAATAATGGTGGTAAAAAACTACCTGTGTGTGAGACTAAAATTAATGGTCTCTCAGTCTCTGTATCACCTTCTGGTGTATACACATCCATAACCAAATCTATTGGCAATGGAGTACCTGTAAGAATACTGATGTTAGAACCATAGGTGACATCAGTTTCCACTGATACATCAAAGGATGCATCGACGTACCTGACTTGCGCCATAGCGAAGGTTGCAACAAACATCAAACTAAATAGTGTGTAAATTTTTTTCATATTAAAGTGTGTTATTTATAGAATTAGTATTATTTCTTTTGCCATTCATAGGTAGCGGTTATATATCCCATTCTTCCGATTCTTGGACCTCCGTAAGTCTGGAAGTTCTTAGAATTAAGGATGTTAGAAGCACCTATTTTGATTGTTGTATTGATCGTCTTGATAGGGAATGTGACCTGTGCATCCACCAATTCATATGTAGGAATAAAGCCTGTGAATTGTGGAGAACCCTCAAAAATAAAACCTTGAATCCACTTATAGTGCACACTGAAGCCAAAATTAGGTATTGTCAAGGCCCCAAGATTAAGATTTATATCCCTACCAGATAGCCCTATATTATACTTAAACTCAGGTGTATTAAATGCTGGGATGATCGGATCATCTGTTGCTGTATTCAGTTTATTCCATGAGAAATTACCCTTAGCAGAAAAATAGGTTGCAAAATAATAGCTGAGCCCTATGGATGCTCCTTGTGTCGTTACTCTATCCGTAGCATTAGCACTAACTCTGTATGCTTGCACAAAAGTCGGTAAAGTACTGCCCTGGGGTATAAATTGATCGATTCCTACTTGGAATCCAATAAAGTCTCTGTACCGAGAAAAATAGTAACTCATATCCAAAAATAGGGCATCAAATAAAGTCGTTCTATACCCTACTTCTATGGTCTGAACTTTCTCAGGCTTAATGGGTGCTATGTTAAATGTATCTAATAGAGCTCGCTCTCCCGTATTAAGAAAATCGACGAAAGATTCGGTTGTCACTAACCCATCGAATCCATTTATATTACCTAACAAAATTGCAGGTCCGACATTATAATTAAGATATTGGTCTACTAGTCTTGGATTCCTGATGGCAGACGAGAATGAAAGTCTGAAAAAATTATTCTCAGATGGTGTGTAGACTATAGATGCTGCTGGCGATACTAAATAATTGAAGTTCTCATGCTTGTCTAACCTAACTGTACCACTTACTCTCAGTTTATCTTCTAAGAATCCAATTGTAGATCCTCCATACACTCCGAATTCATATGTATTGATATTGACACCATTGGTATCTAATAGAATAGAGCCTTTAGAATTAGGTAGATAATATCTTCCATTAGCTCCCAATGTAAAATCAAGGTCAGCAATCTTATTATTTACAACCACATCATTAAACTTATATTCTCCATGAATATGAGCCAATGCTGACCTATCAAAAAATCTCGTACCGCCTTCTAAGCCAGCAATACGTCCAGTAATATCATCGAATGCCGCTTGGAATTCTGGTGTTCCTGGCTCTAAGAAAGCTCCCGTCTCCGCTGCTGTATTCGCTAAGTTAGAAGCACCTAAGGTCTCATCATGCCAGATGGTTAATGAGTCCTGAAAGTTAGCTAGGAATGCATTGGTTGCTTCTCGGAATCCATCAGGGTCACCTGGAAACTGTGTTATACGTGGTAGTCCTTCCAGTGATTGTACTCTTGGAAGAATATTGATACTCCAATAATTAAGGTAGGCTGTATTCCATTCTACATCATCCTTTGATCTATCTTGCAATTGTAAAGCTGTGAAAAATGGATCATAAGAATCTCCTGCGTCCTCATGTGTTACATAAGCTCTTAGGAAGTAATTATCTTGTTTTTTGAGCTCTACTTTATGCTGAAAGAATTGTATATTTCTAAGACTAAATCTATTATCACCTTGGTATACAGTCGTTCCTGCACCATAGCTGGTTCCAACAATTAATTCTGGAGACTCATACTCCATCTCAGGCTTAAGTCTGAAGTGGACTGCTGCGGATGCTTTATTATTCTGTGTGTTGTAATCTACAAGATCTATCTCATCATATCCTCTTCTAAAGTATCTTCCGAGTCCAGATAAAGAAGCAGATCTATTGAACTCATCACCGTAAGTATTGACTGCATCGAATCTTCCAGGATTATCAGCAGATACATCACTTCCATCTACAGGATCATAATTATCTGCTTGCCAGTCATCGGCTTGTAATCTGAAAAGATTAAATTTGTAAGCCATCCAAGCATAGCCTTCTTTATTATTTACTGAGTCGGCCCACCGAAGACTCCCTTCGAAGAGATTTCTCTCCGCTACTTTGACACGGGCAGATAATCCTCTTAGTATAAATGGATCTTTTGTTTCTATGCTTAGCACTCCGTTAAATGCATTAGGACCATAATATGCAGAACTTGCTCCGACAATCAGATCTACCTTCTTCACATCTAATTCGGATGCACCTAAGAAATTTCCTAATGAAAAATTAAGGCCTGGAGATTGGTTATCGATTCCGTCTATTGTCTGCAGTGATCGGACGGGACTGGTACTATTAAATCCTCTAGTATTAATTATTGTAAATCCTATACTTGCTGTGGTGAGATCGACATCCTTAAGAGCGCCGAGACCCTCATAGAAATTAGCTGCAGGGGTTTCTTTGATAGATAAAAGATCTAGGGATTCTATTGTCAATGGTGCCTTTTTCTGAGCATCTGATACTCTTTGCCCCTTGACCACGATCTCAGTAATCAGTTCTGAGTTTTCTTCTAAATTGACATTAATAGGGTCATTATTCTCCACTACGATAATCTGCTCGGCATAGCCTATGTAAGAGATCTCTAATGTAATTGGTAGCTCATTCTCTGTTTTGAATAAAAAAGTACCATCCCAATCTGTGATTGTACCCTCCGTTAGTCCTTGGATAAGAATATTAGCTCCAATAATAGCTTCTCCTGTGCTACTCTCAGTGACCATGCCCTTAAGTGTGGTCTGTGCTGCACCCAAAATAGGTATTAATATCAAAATTACCAGACAGAAGTGTCTCAAGTTTCTATACATATATTCTTATATAATCTGTTAGTTAGCTACAGTTACATGCTCAGGGGTCAGAGAGTACTGTCGTTATTAATGAATAAATATATACATTCGACCATAAAATACAAGAAATCCCTAATATTATTAAGCTAATAACTAATTAAAAAGGTACGAATATCAATTTCTCCCTTCTACCCAATCCATACGACGGGTATAGTAGTAGTATAGTTTGTAGCTGTCTAATGACCTTAAGGTGGGTGTCTTGGACATGAGATTATCTTCTATTCTCCCCTTTCTATTGTTATAATAATGTATAAAATCATCATAGAGACCAAAGTGATATATCCGATTAGTTACTGACTCTATATTTAGAACGTGAAAGATGATCATCTTCACTAATTAGAATGGCATGTTTTTTCCTACACTGCAGAAAGACGCTATCTTAGAATTTGTAGTAAGCACTCAGTCTAAAGAATGGATTGTCACTACCATACTTAGCAGTTCTTCCTATTATACCTAAGTCAAATCTCAAATGATCTGAGGCGTCGTAATTAATCATCAGAGGAATCTGATAACTGTGATATTGGAATCGTCTTTCGGAGCTTGCAAATAACTCATTGTTATAATGAATCTCGAATCCAATACTTGGGTAAAGTCTACCTAACTCAAAAGGCGTGTAAGCTATTCCACCGCCAAATTTAAAAAGTGAACTGTAGTTAGTCCCATATCTCACATTCAAGGATATTTTCTTACTCAATTGCCCCGCGAGAGTATATTCCATGATTGCTTTAGTTTCAGCTCCTCCATGATTGATACCCACACCTATCATAGGTGTATCTATAATCTGAGCAGATAAGCTATATGCAAATATCAATGAGAGTATCGCTGTAGGCATCCATCTGTGTTTCATGTTGTTGCTTTTTTAGGTGGTAAAGAACATTTTGATCATACAGTAATAAATCTAAAATTAAGATAGGGCTTTTATATTTAATTATGAAGTCATAAGAATGTTCAGAAGTCAAATCACTCGAACAAATCAACTTTCTTAAGATATACGTAGTCCATTTAGGTCATACTCTTCCCTCTACCCAATCCATACGACGGGTATAATAATAGTATAATTTGTAGCTGTCTAATGATCGTAGAGTGGGTGTCTTAGACATCAGATTGTCCTCTATTTTATCTTTTCTCTTGTTATAATAATGTATGAAATCATCATACAAACCAAAGTCATAGATCTGATTAGCCACTTTTTCGATATTCGTAGGTATCGGTTTATTATGATATTTCAGATACAATAGATTATCTATTGCCATTTTTGATTTCTCTAAGAAAACCTTATTCTTTTCGAGGCCTAAGTGCTCTACAGGATTATCTATATGTAATATATCGACACCGCTATCACTCAGCAACTGAGCATAGAGAAGATCCTCATAACCATAAGTGCTAAGAGCCTCATCAAAAGGATAATCTAATATAATTTGACGAGGTGCCATGAAGTTGTTACTGTGGAAATATTTGATCGGTTGCTTGTTACGAAATTTTGCAGCTTTAGATTCTTTATGGGTTCCATATAGCCAATGCAAATATTTCGTGTAGGCTCGTGGTGGCTTATTACTATATATTCTACCTCCTGATACGATCGCTGACTTATTGACATAAGGAAGGTAGTTAGATATAAACTTCTTGTCTACCACCTTAGAATCACAATCTAAGAATAGTATCGTCTCATAACTTGCCGACTTAGCTAACCAATTACGGATCTTAGCCCGACCTAAATTCTTAGACAGCTCCGTGTAGTTAACCTTGAAATAATTAGATAATACGGTATTCTCTTTCTTATACTTCTCCTCCGATAGATCATCAAAACAGATAATCTCATAATCAATCTTAGCCTTCTGACATTGCTTCTGTATGCCATCGACAAGCTTTGTTACAATGCGATTATATATTGGTATAAGTATGGATAACATCTATTTGCAAGGATACGAAAATGTAGGGATAGTTTCTTAGTGGAAGGGTCAATCACGAATTAGTTTGGATTACTCAGATTTCACGGATTTAAGTTATGGTTCGAGTTTTTTTAATTTAGAATTTACTCTACCTCAGAATTAACTACAGAAATAATTCTGGTCTTTTTGCTTCCTTTCTCATCTATGATAGTAACTACGTGTCTTCCAGATTCCAGATCTACGGATAGCTCATGTACGTCTTCTGTCATGGTTATGTATTGGTCATTAATGTGCCAATATATTTTTCCATTTAAGTCTTTATGTTCTGCCTTGAGAATACATTTTTCTTTTTCTCCATACATATTTACGGGGATATATAGAGCACTATTTTCTCTTGGGTATGTGAATACAATATTATCGAGATTCCCATCATACTCTCTACAACTATCTCCATACCCAGGAAGAACAGAATAATCTGGGTGATAGGACTTATAATAATAAGCGACATCAGCTGGCAATACAAACCAAATTGTATCTACCAAATCCATAGACGTAGCACAATCTCTGTAGACTATTTTTTCTGATCTGGGATCGAGTAGGATATGTTGGTGATAAGGACATTTCTTAGTAGAAGCAATCGACTGACTCTGCTGCTTCGTAACCACTGACGGGCAGTGTTCTCCTGCAATATGGCCTGATTTCTTGCAGACACCTACCTCTATCATATCATCATATGGCATCTGATAAGATTCTCTGACATCCAATGTGTTATATACATCAAATAATAAAGCTCCTGCCGCTGAGACGCCTATAATATCTGGCTGTCCCTCACCATCTGAGTTTCCTACCCATACGCCAACAGTATATTCTGGAGTCATACCTATTGCCCATGCATCTCGATTGCCATAGGAAGTACCAGTCTTCCAGTGTATACGCTTAGAACTGGAGAACCTTTGCCAATTACCTTCTGCATCTGGTCTTTGTACTTCGAGCATCGCTTCTAACATATGCCAGATCGGTGCAGCAGATATGAGCTGAGAGTCATTAGTGTATTCTATAGGTTCTAATTTTTCATTTATGCTATATTCTAACATTATAGAGCTATCTTTTTTATATCTCGAACTCTGACGTGTGTACGTCGTCAATATGTCTGAGAGATAACTATAAGCACTGACTAATTCATATAAGCTGACTTCTCCCCCACCTAATATCAAAGGCAATCCATAATGATCTGCAGATTGATTAAAGTGCTTAAAACCTAAACTCTTCAAATCCAACAAAAATCGATCAATATTATAATCTTGAAGCAATGTGACACTTGGTATATTGAGCGACTTGGATATAACCTGATTATAAGATATCGCTCCATGATTTCGTTTGTTATAATTCTTAGGGCTGAATCCTGATATGCTGATCGGCACATCGATTGCTAATTGCTCAGGAGCAATCAGCCCGTCTTCTATCGCTAAGGCATAAAGCAGTGGTTTCAGAATACTTCCCGTACTTCGTGGTCGTCTGACCATATCATTATAATTCTCATGAGCAGCCCCAGCAGTGTTACCTTGATATGAGAGGACTTCTTGAGTTCTGTTATCGACTACTAATACGGCTGCATTTTGGATATTTTTTTGAGAATTGATCTGCTGGTGATTAATTACTATATCTGCGATACTTTTTTGTAATGATTGACTGACGGTACAGTGATACCTGTTAGTACCACTTTTCTTCATTTGTTCTAATAAGTGTGGTGCTTCATTAGGCAATCTTCCTGGCTGAGGTAGTAATGGCTCTATAATCGACAACTGATATTCTATGCTATCTATGGCATCAGTAATCAATAGTCTATGCAATAATTGATTACGCTTCTGCAATAGCTGGCCTCTATTTCTTCCAGGATGTATCAGTCCTGGTGCATTAGGCAGCACAGCCAGTGTTGCAGATTCTGCCCATGTCAGACGATCCGGTGACTTGTCGAAATATCTCCAACTTGCCGTTTCTAAGCCCACAATATTTCCACCGAAAGGCGCATGTGTACAATAGGTTCTAAGAATATCTTCTTTGCTTTCCAGCAAGTCTTTTCTTATTGCAAATATTACTTCTTTAATCTTTTGAGCATAACTTCTTTTCGCTGATGGATAGTGTAATCTCATCACTTGCATCGTAATGGTACTGGCACCACTCACTACTCTGTTTTCCTGTAGATTTTGCTTGACGGCCCTGACCATAGAGCTGAAGTCCACACCGATATGACTATAGAAGTCTTTATCCTCATATGTTAAAATTGCAGTGGCAAACTTATCAGGAACGGAATCTATATATGGAAATCTCCATTGCCCGTCAGATGCGATTCTTGCGCCTAACAAATGTTCATCTCTATCAAACAAGATTGTACTCACAGGTCGATCTTCCAGCGATGCACTGATCGGCCATACTAACCATATGGCGATTAGCATAGAAATGAAAATTGATAATTTATAGCGACGTTTCATATTCTATTGCTTCACTACTTAGTGACTTCTACCCAGGCCCCTTTTTCACTACAGGATATTTCCTCATCATACATAGCTGCGCAGCTGACATTAGGCATAAAGAATCGACCGGCATATGCAGCCGTGAGCGGCACCACTAATTTCTTACTCTTTCCAGATTCCAGATCAAAAAATGTATAGACTCGGTCATCTCTGATATCTTGATAATCGAATGATGAATTTTCATTCGTGTCTACACCTCCTACTCTTAGATTCTGTATTTCCCATCCTGATGGAATGGTATGATTCAGTGCCAACTCATCATACCTAATATTGGACAGTGAGGTGTTCGTTACCGTTACGATAGCCTTGAAGTCTGTTCCTAACTTCAATTGCGTCGGATCTATTTTATTATTGTTACGATCTACGTACTTGACATTGATCTTTAGTTCCTTATCATAAGAAGGTTGTGGCTCTGGGAGAGGCTTACCAGAGTATACTAATCTTACATACATCTGAGCGTTAGAATTATTTTTGACCTTTACATTATGAGTGTTCTTATCAGATACATCTAACTGATAGACATTTATGACCTCATTAGAAGTATGTGTAATATTTAGATTTCCTCCATCAGATAATGTGTAATCCATCAAGTCTTTTTCTTTACCAGAAAGAAACTCAGACAGACTCATAAGGGTAAATGCTGTTGTCTGTGTGCTGTACCATCTATTAGAAGATAATTGGCCTGCTATATCTACTGCTAGCTTATAAGCGACAGTCGTCTTATCCATCTCCATTAATGCTAATAATATAATCGATCGATCTCTTAATCCAGAACCGTAAGTATGGGACAATTCTCTATAATTATTGATATCAGTATCTAAGCCTTTGATTAATTCCTCAGCAATATTTTTCTGATTGATTTTAGAATAAGATATCGCCAATAGAAACCTACTTACCTTACTCAAATCAGAAGTATTTCTTAGTGCATTCATAGCACCTATCTCTGCTTCTCCTGCCAGTGCCAAGGTGTATAGTCTATAAGCCTGTTGCATCTGTGTGTATCTGTACTTGTTATTATTTTTATATTTTTTGGCCACTTGCTTCTGGTACTTAAGCCAATTCTGGAAGAACCCATTAGGTATAAAGTATCCTTTGCGCTTAGCTTCTATGATGAAGTGCCCAGCGTAACTTGTCCCCCAATCATCAGCATAGCTGCTTCCTGGCCAATAAGACAAGCCACCATTTGGATTTTGGAATCCCAGTAGTCTTTTGATACCAGCTTTTATATTTCTTGAGATCTCGATATTATCATTTTCTGACACCTTCATTATATCAGTAAGGTATAGTTGAGGAAATACTGATGAGGTCGTCTGCTCTACGCAACCGTAGGGATATTTCATTACATATTGCAGTCGCTGCTCTATATTAAAATCAGGAAATTGGCTTAATTCTACATAAGCTTCGTTACTGCCTTTGATACCAATATTTTCGAATGAGATGGCTTGCTCAGAATTGGGTTCTAAGACATATGTGCTGACTTCAGATATTACTGGTGCAGGATTACGTATCTCGATTTCTAGTTCCTCATAAGCACTATATTTCCCTGCTTTAGAATCGACTTTGAGTTTAGCGACACCTACATCTTGTCCCACATTGATATCAAAGTTATATAGTTTGTCGCCTTGTTTCTCGAATGCTAATTGTCCCTTATTACTGCCATTAATATTAAGATTAGGTGTGAGCTCTAAGTTAATATCTGCACGACGTATATCATCATTATAAGCGAATACATTAACCGGTAATGATAGTGACTCGTTAGGTGCTAAGACTCTTGGTAGTGTGGTCTGTAGCATCAGGGGATCTTTCACAATCACATTCTTAGATGCGTGTCCGAAGTTACGTCCTTGCTTAGCTACTACAATCACTCTAAGTGAACCGACGTAGTTAGGAATATCTACCGTATGCGTTTTACTCTCGTTCTCAGATAAGGTGTATGATCCTAAGAACTGAACGACTGGCCGGAATCGATTAGCCTCTGCAGACTCTGATCCTGATGCTGCTATTCCATCACCACCGATACTTATAATTTTCTCTATATCGCCACCATGCTTATTCAAAACATAATCGTATACATCCCATGTATTAACCCCTAACGATTGCTTAGCATAGAAATGACTCCAAGGGTCTGGCGTCTTAAAATTAGTAATATCTAACAACCCCTCATCTACCACAGCTACAGTATAAGACATCCCGCGATCAGACTTCTCCCTTATCGTAAATTCTGCCTTCTGATTAGGTCTAATAACCTTCGCAATATCTATCTGCGGCTGTATTACTGTCTCCTTATCTAAAACGGTAACTGGCACCACACCATACAGTCTGACAGGTAAGTCATTATCCTTATCAGTCCCTTGTATTAGTGTCACATGCACATATACGTTAGGTTGCATGGCTTCTGTTATATCTATAGGAATCTTAGTTAGGTCCTTATCCCCTTCTACCCAAAAAGTAGACAACACCTCCTCATTATTCTCTATGGAAACGAGCAACTTAGAATCCGCATTAGAAGGCACTGATACTTCCATACTTTCATTGGGCTGATACGTCTTCTTATCTGTTGTAAATAAGAGCTTAACTACAGCACCTTCTTCCTCACTACTATATCGATATCGACTTGTATAGAATAATATTCCAGAGCAATGTCCTGATTCCTCATCACATACTCTCACAAGATACCTTCCATGACCAGTCAGCTCTGGCACATAATCGATCTTGCCATCAGCACCCGTGGTGATGGTTGTCTTATCTATGGATCCGAGATGATTCATAGAATTGTATCTGTAGATGTCATTATTAGACCTATTGTACCACCAATTCCATCGGGCCTCGTATAGTCCAATCGTCAGCTTTCTATTGGTCATTGGTTTTCCATTGCTGTCTACAGATACGAAACTTATCGCCTCATCATTTTCTACATCTAATATTTTAGAGCCCCATCTAGATTGAGGCACCGAGACTCCTGCATATGTATCATATGGATTGATATCGATACTGCTGTAGTCTTCGCTGTAGTTACCTGACTTTTCATATACTCTGGTTCTGATCTGACCACTTAATTTACCTGGCGGTCTGAACTCTTTTCCAAAATCTATGCTTATGGATTTCTGACCTTTATCATTTAATTTCCCTTTGAAAATATTATTCATGGTAGAATTAATCTTTCTGGAAGGGTCGGTAAAATCATAGTTCTTGAACTTATCAAATGCCGTCGATTGACTGGTATATTTAATATCTACTGATGCTTCTAATTGGCTGGCAGGCGCCCCATGTAACCAATTAGATTCTAATGTGAATGTTTCATTATTACTAACATCTATCGTCTTACCGTCAAAAGCTAAATCTACTTTCAGTCGATTGGGCTTGATGGTTTCTACTTTCAGTCGCTTTGTGTAACTGTAATTGCCGACCTCCACCTGCGCTGTCCATAACCCTGTAGGATCACCCTGAGATGTCGGCACTTGGAAGATGAATATTCCATCTTTATTATCACTTGTTGTCTGATTATACTTCACAATGCCTTTGCTATCCTTTAGCTTAAGTCTGACAGGATGTGTAGACGCAATATCCTTCTCAGAGTCTATAATCATAAAACTTAAATGCAGCGTATCTCCAGGACGCCATACGCCTCTCTCACCGTATAGAAATCCATTGATACCATCAGTCATACTAACGCCACTGACATCAAATTCCGAGAGCGGATTAGCTAAGTTGTCATTAAGATTAAGGTAAGCATAATTACTCCCTTTCTTAGCGATAACAATATGTGGCACCTGTTCTATCTGTACTTGTGCCATCCCTTGTGCACCCGTCTTAGACTTGCTGATTATCTGACCTTGTCTGTCATATATATCGAGATCTACATCTGAGAGTGGTGAGACATTTCTTAGGTCCGATGCTACAAAGTAAAGTGATTTGTCAGAAGCCTTTTTCATTAATAATCCTAAGTTGCTTGCGAGTATATTCCTGTAGATGAATTTATCCTGATCGTAATACTCATGGAAACATGGGTTGCTTCGATTGTTGTAATTATAATTGCTGTAGTAACCACTAAAATCAAATGCTGACTGGCGAGGTCGTTCTTCTCCTTCTATTTCACAATCATAGTCTGTATATGATTTCATGTAGCCTATTCTAATCTGGTAGATGGCACCTGGTTCTATATCCGTCAGCTTTCTTATATCTATGGCATACCTCACCCAATTATTAATATTAGACTGTGAGGATATTGCATTAAGTGATAGTGTTTCTGTATGTATTACCCTACCGAGATATTGATTATTATCTGCTCTATTAAGATTGCCGTATCTTAATGCTTCCTGTACATTATTACTGAATATCTTAAATATCTGCACCTCCACACTATCTAAACTGATCGCCTCAAAAGGAAATATAACCTGATCTGTATGTGGAACTATATTGCCACTGACTTCCGATCTGACAGCAGGATAACTATGAGCAAAAAGTATGTCTTCTAAATAATTTTCTGATAGAAGTACATCATCAGCACTTATTACATTTTTGCTTATGCTAAGATCATTAGTTCCATATATTTTCTTATCCAGATATACATGTAGAATATTCTTCTTAGTAGAGAACTTATAGCTGCCGTTATAATTTTCTACTCTGACTAAGCCATCTAATTTTTGTTTTTTGATATCCTGTGAGAACTGTATTTCGATATGCTTATTCTCTTCTCCAGTGACATTTATCCCTAAGACAGAGAAGTCTCCGATTGAAGGTATAACTTTTTCAATTTCACTTTTTTTAGAAGCATTGCGATCTTTGATATTCCATTTGACACTTAGCGTTGTTCTCTTGTCTGCCTTAACTATCGGCCCCGCTTTGACCTTATATTTATCATCTGCAATTGCAATGAATTCAGATAACTCTATTTTTTGATTTTCGTGTCTGACGTCTAATAGATCTTTATAATTTTGGCTATTGATTTCTTTGTTGGTAATAATTGTTATGTGCTGATTTAGTTTATTTTCATTGCTTGTTTCTAATCTATCAAGACTGACAGAAAAGTACATCTGATCTGTATGGACTGGAAATGCATAGATTGTGTTGTCGAGTGTCAGATTATCATATAACTTGCTGAGGTCCACAGATACATTATATTGCTGATCATAATCCAAAGGGTCTTCTGACTTATAAGAAATCGTCTGATTATCTGACCAATAAAAATATCCCGCTGGAGCAGGCTTAATCATTATAGCGTCTTTTCCCAGCTTAGTCCCGATCTTCTCCTCATTATAAGGCAACTGCGAAAACCTCACATATATACTCTCATTAGGAGAAATATAATTCTTGGTGTGACTTGTAATATATTGGGATGCATCAGATAGCGAGATGCTCTTAGGTGATTGCTTCTTACAGGAAGAGAAAAATACTGTACAGAGAGCCAGAATTGTAATCGTTAATAATCTCATGATAAGTGGTTTTTTTTATTGAGTCTAAAGGTATCCACAAGATATGTGTATAAGCTTAGAGATTATATAACCGCTATGAGATAACTATTATTCGATATTGGTTGGGAATTAAATGTTATAAAGTGGGACCAAATCTTCTACAGATCCAAAATATGTCCCAACGAATCTCTTTTAGTCTTAAGATAACTGTGGTTGTGGAAGTTAGATTTTATGTCCAACGGAATCCTGTCAATTATAGTTATGGAGCTATTATCGAATGCTTCGATTTTCTCAGGATTATTAGTCAATAGATTGATCTGGGTAATCTCCAGCTCCTCTAATATAGCTATGGCATTTCTGTAATGCCTGTAATCGATTTCTAAGCCTAAGGCGATATTGGCCTCTATGGTATCCATACCTTCATCTTGCTTGTTATAGGCTTTTAGCTTATTGACAATACCTATACCTCTACCCTCTTGTCTTAGATATATTACGACTCCCTTACTCTTTTCGACATGTTTCATCGCAGCGTCTAATTGGTCGCCACAATCGCATCTCTGAGAATGGAATAAATCTCCAGTGAAGCACTCGGAATGTATTCTTACATCTACTGTCTTTCTCACATCCATATCTGGATGTACTAATGCCAAGTCTGGTGTATACTCTGCCATGCCCGATTCGTAGGCAATCATAGAGAACTCGCCCCACTTTGTAGGTATCGTGGCTTCTGCTTGTCGATTTATATTGTCACTCATAACTATGGATACTTCTATAACCTTTGCATGCATCATTTGTTGCGGTTAAGAAATAAGAACTTGTAGTCTCTTATACTATTTCTATTGAGCAGCAATATTAATAAACTTACTATTATAAATTGTACGATTCCGAACATAGAATAACTATAGCCCTGAGATAACATCCACCATTCGATAATAAATACAATGGCAAATGTGAATATCGGAATCAGAATGATATGTGTAAAATTATAAGATACTTGCACCACTTTCTGTCCTGCTAGAAAAAACATCACTGCCAAAACTAAATTTCCTAATAAAGTAGCATATAATACACCCCATATCTCATACTTTGGTATCCAATATAGAAATCCTGATACCAAAAAAATCAAAGCAATAAATGACAAGCCCGTAGCCAAATCAGATCGCTTAGCAAAAATGAGTTGCTGATAGAATAGCTTCACATAGACGAATGCAAATATGACCATCGTCGCAAAACATATATAATGCGATATCTGGCTGTAGGATAACTTGTCACTAATAAAATGAAAATTAGTCCCTACTAATATGACAATAGGCACCATGAGCAAGGGAATATTTATAATCATCTTAGTCAACAAAGAAACTTGCTGCTTGTCAGAATTCTCCGCCAATGCAAACTGCTCATAGAGAAACGGACGTATTCCATTAATCACCGCTTCGATACCAAGTATTATTAGTCGAGACAATACCATCAAAGCCCCAAAAAGACCTACAATCGCTAAGGTAGAATATCGCTCCAAGAATATTCTGCCACCTTGATTCATACACCAATAAATTATCACATACGGTATCAACGCTATACTAAATCTCAAGGAGGTCTTAATCATCAACCAATCAGGAGATAAAGTCAAGATACCTTTTTCCAGTATTAGTATCGTAACAAAAGCACATGACAATCCCGTCACCATACCTAATAGTGCTCCTTCTACACCCATGCCAAAACCAATAATATATATCAACTGAAAAGAAATATTAGATATAACCTGAATCAAAACCATGACTATATACTTACTTATATTTTTCTTGTTCTTAAGATAGATTAGGTAAATCATCACGATCTCAGATAAAGCTGCATAAGCCAGCATCAAAATACCAAAAGGAAAAAATCTGACCTCATTACTCTTATAAACGAGATCAAAAATATAAGGTCCGCCAAATATAAAAAGGGCTGCAACAAGTATAGAAATATATATCGTCAGACTGAATGTACTGCTGAGGTAAGTCTTGAGCTGATCAGGATTATTATGATAATTATAATAATAGGTAACCATCGCTGAAGATATGCGACCGGCAATAATGATCATCATAAATGCTCCAAAATCGATCATCAGATTATACAGACCATACTCTGCTTCAGAGAATACCTTGAGATAGAAAGGGAGTAAAAGTATATAGATGGCAGGTCTTAGAAAACCCAAAATGGCGTAGACAACAAGTCCTACAAAGGGCTCATTTTTAGCTTTATCATTGAGTTGTGAAAGTAAGGCTCTGATGACGATATCTATTTATAATAGGTCATCACACTACTACTTAGCTCTCTTATGTATATATGATCGAAGATCTTGTAATTGCTGATCACTCAACTTCTCTATAGGATATTGTGGCATGTATGACCTACGTCCTGATAGTGATTCTACACCATATCGAGTGACCTGATAGATAGAATGATCGGTATAAGAATTTTCTTTTTTCTTAAGATACTTAAATGTTACATCACAATCATCGAGATGGAAATACGAGTATTTTCTATCCTCATGGCAATGAAGACAACTGTTCTGATAGATTAATTGTCCATTCTCGGGATTGCCTTTAGATTCTACCGATGCTTGTCTAGATGACTCTGCGGTGACAAAGTGTGCTGGGGACCCCTTCAGATACCTCGACCTGACGAGAGCAATGGCTGAATCTTGTGCCATATTCTTCTTCATGGAATTATCTATAAATTCTAACTCATCATCCGCCAAATTAAGATCAGATATCTTAAGATCAATTGACCATAAGTAAGCCAATATAGATTCTACTTCCCAATCTTTAAGTCGTCTACCCTGAGCACATTCTACGGCACATAATTGTATCGCTTCTCTTATATTATCTCGTGCTGGGATGACAAGATCACCGTACTTCTTATAGTAATCATCATTGTAGAATGTCTCTCTATTGACCGCTCCATATAGAGTCGTTGCTTGTAGAAATGGTAGACCATTCTCATGCGTGTATTCTAATCTTGCCTGTGGGTCAGAGAATCGGAGATCAGGATCTTCCTTCTTAAGATTGTGACAGGATGTACAGACGAAATGCTTACTCTGTCTACGTGTCTTTCCACCACCAGGCTTAGAGCTAAATCCCTCCTCTATCAATTGCTTGCCTCTCTTAGCCGATACACCAAATATCTCTGTATTAGGAAAATGATCTGGACCAGAGCCGCCTAATGATTCTAATACCTTAAAAACTCGATCGTCTTCAGATATGAGTACCTCGTCTGGAATGAGCAAGGAAGCGCATATTATAAAAGTTGCTGCAAGACTGGCAACAATATATTTTCGATACATCAGTATCATAACTTAAATTGTCTTGATATTGTAAATCCTATTCTGAATGCTCCGTCTGCCCAAGAGGCATCTGTATAAGGTATGTAATCAGTCTCAACGAGTCCTTTTGCATTAGTGAGATTAATCTGAAAAACGTGACCACCTCCCGTTTCCCATTCGAAACCAATGCCAAATGGATTATGGTACGTCTTAGATCCATCTGGAGAAACTGCATTCTGTCTAAATTCTGAGAAGATTAATGTACCGTCTAATATTATACCGAACACTTTAGTGAATTGATACTTAAATACTACACCGATACTCGGCAAATCATTCTGATCATTAAATTCTACATTGTTTCTATAGGTCCAACCTAAGCTGGTCTGTACTGCAATTCTGTGATTTATCTTACTTCCTATGATCGCTTCTAGGTGATAGCTTACTCTATGTGCTGGCTTATCAAAGAAACATAATAAGCCAGGCGTACTACATTTTTGCATAGTAGAATAGGAACCTACTCCTAAGAATGCTACACTGAATGGATTACGACCACTCTGCTGAGTCATCACTCTATACTTCCATAGCCCATTGACATTCTGATTAAGTGGTCCTGCACCTTTAGTCCGGCTGATACCGATCATCATATTATCAGATAATCCATACTCAAATCCGATGAGAACATCTGCCGCTGTCTCGAGACCATAGAATGTCGGCCAACCTCCTGCTTCTCCTGCTAAGTCTCCGAATCTATGGGCAACTCTAAAATCAAGATGCCCCTTTGGGAGAGTTTCTACTGAGTGAGAATTAATCACTCTGGTATCCTTAAATGTTTGATGCACTTTCTTCTGAGCAGTCAATCCAAATGTCAGAAATATCGCTAAAATTGCTATTACGTAAACCTTCATCTTCTTTTACTTAGTTTTCTGGATAACCTTCTGCTATCCAACATATAATCAAATCCAGCTCTGCCTGCGTCAACTCAGTCGGTCCATCTGCATAAGAAGGGGGCATACTAGCCGACGTAACTACTCTGGCTTCAAATTCTCCATTATCTAAATCTCCCTTAAGGCCTTCATAATTTAAATAAGTGCCCTGAGATATAGAACCATCATGACATTCTGCATAGGCACAATTCGTCTCGATGATCATCTTTATATTGAGGTCATAGGTTGCCACTCCCTCACAGGTGATTTCAGGTGCCGTATCTCGAGTACAAGCATAGCCGAAAACCATCAGTGTGAAAAAAGTAATATAAATTGAAATCTTTTGCATATCGATAATTGTTGTTAATATCGTAGTACAATAATAATAAATAACGTATTAATCTAAAGCATAATATATGTATCCAATCGAATTAGTAAAGCCAATGGCTAAAGATTTAACTGATTTTGGCTTTAATGGCCTCTCTACACCAGAATCTGTGACTGAATTACTCTCTAAAAACGAGGGAACTGTCCTATTAGTTGTGAATTCTGTCTGTGGTTGTGCCGCTGGTAATGCAAGACCTGCCGCCAAAATGTCACTTCAGCACTCTAAGACACCAGATCATGCTGTGACAGTATTCGCAGGAGTCGATAAGGCGGCTGTAGATAAGGCTAGAGAATTCTTACTCCCATATCCACCGTCATCACCGGCAATTGCCTTATTTAAAGATGGAAATCTGGTACATATGATCGAGAGACACCATATCGAAGGCAGATCAGCACAAATGATTGCTGAGAACCTGGTATCGGCATTTGATGTGCATTGTGCATAGGGCGTAGTCAGGGTTAATTTCAATGTCAATGTCAATGTCAATGTCAATAATGGAAAAAGTATAGGCAATCTGCGTTATGTAGTTTGCCTTTTTTCTGGGTACTTGATTATGTAGTAGGAAGGTGCATCACGGATTATACAGATTTACACCGATCGTCGTGGTCTGTGATCTCGATGCATTGCACTTGCTATATTTGTCATTTGTGATTTTGTATCCATTCGTTCAGTTTTATTATTTGTTATCGTTGTTTGTATTATTATGCTCCAGGTGATTATATACAGGTTACAATCCTCGAATTAATTGGTGTCATCTTGATAGAAAAAAAGTTGTATTCTGCTCCTATTTTCTTGTCGACCTTGTGGAGACATCTTTGGATTGGCAATATCAATGTCAAGTTCAATGTCAATGTCAATTTCAATTTCAATTTCAATGTCGATATCAATATCAAGCTCAAGCTCAAGCTCAATTTTTTTTTGCCAATAGAAAGAATACCCTCCAAATATTATCATTTCCATATTCTGAAGATTTCTCCATGCGGCTATCGCCTTAGTCGAAATGATAGAGGTGGTGAGCACTTAGCTTTCGTCCAATATTAACCTTAATCCCCAGAGCAACATCCGATCGTCGTGTATCTGGATTTCATTGATATTTTTTTGGCTCAATTTAATCTTCGGCTTATATCGTCGAGCGTCTCCTGACCTCCAAGTTATGTACTCAGCATACATAATCTTTCACTATCTACCTTATGAGGTTAAGAGAGATTATTTCTATTCCCCCCGACTGGTTTTATAATCTAATTACTTTTAACTTAGACTTATGAAATCATTGTATAAGATATATTTAATACTATTCTTATCCGGCTTAGCTGTAGTTATTTTATTATCAAGGTGCTCGGATACAGAATTGCCCAGTGAACCTGAAATTACGATGACTGACCCAGTGGAACCTGTTGATCCTGTGGACCCTGTGGATCCAGACGAACCTCCTGAACCCTCAGATCAGAATAATGATGGATTCTTAGAATGGACTATGCAAGATACTTTGCGAACAGAAGGTAGCTTATATGGGTCTGAAAATTCTAAAAATATAGATCTAAATTTTGATGATATTGATGATATTGTTATTGTCTTATTTACAGCTGATAAGTCTGCTCTGAGGACCAGCTCTGTAAAGCCCCTGCATGATGGTATATCATTCCCAGCAATTGAATACCAAGACACGCTTTTTACTTGTGAGTCACCCCTCGACGGATTTACACGTACATATAATAGCTCTCAATTCTATAATTGTGATACAACCACCCACACTCAGAATCTCATAAATATTACTGATCGAGCAAAAGTGGAATCATTTATAGATTTGGATTCTACAACATTCAACGATTTAAGTTTTAAATCTGATTCTATCGAAATGTATTACTCCAGTTATATTTATCGATCTAATTTTGTAGATGAATTTCAGAGAGGTGATTTTTTAGAGCTGGGTGATCGTTATATATACTTTAATATCCTCCATGAAAATGAGATAAAGAAAGCATACCTGAAGGTTAGAGTAGAATCTTATAGAGTAATCTTTTTAGAGAAAGGAATACAAAAGTAGTCACCTATTTTGTAGTCGATCTTGTGGATACATCTTAAGATTGACAAGTACAATGGCAATTTCTATTTCAATTATATGTGGACATTATTGCGGATGTTTACATTACAGATGCTCAGAAGCAACCTAATCTTCTTACACTCAGTTTATTGCAATATTATAAATTATATCCATTACTCAGTATTCGGTTACATAGGGCCAAAAAGGGTTCACACGTTTATCAGATTTGTCATGATTTTCGTAAAAATCATGCCAAATCCCCTCAGACCTTATATTTTAATCCTTGCAATTCTTGCAGGGCTAAAATAATGCAATCCCTCTGAGATTATAACTTCTTACTTCTGAATATCGCTACATAAGATTTAATTTCATTTTTCTATTCTGAAGATTTCTCTAACCAAATAACTATCAGGGGCTATCATCTTACTCGAGGGGAAAAAGAGTGGTGTGCATTGCTGTAAACCTAAGATCCCGCTAAAAAGCCTTATTAGTACAACTTTCTACTTTGAATGTATTGCTACGCAATTTTTCAAAACAGAGTTTCACTAATAAAAAAACCCCACAACCTAAGCAATGGGTCATGGGGTTATCTCAACTTTCTTGAATTATATTTCGTTACTATTCATCTAAGATGATCAGCTTTTTAGTTTCTTCTCTATTTCCTACTCTGACTTTCAGGATGTATTGTCCTGAGAGATCATATACTGGCAGCTTATACATGGATAATCCTGCTTTTGCTTGCTGTAGAGAAGTCCATGAATCCATCAGTCTTCCAGACATATCATATAAGTATACTAATACATTAGCTGCATCCTTTGGAGATCTAACTTCTAACTGTATGGCATTACCTGATACTGGATTAGGATATACCTTAGCTATACCTGGTGCTTCGATATCTATTAAGCCACCATTAATATATCTCTCTACAGTCTGTCCGGTTGCATTGACAATCTGACTATAACCATCTGCATCTACTGCTGAATTAATCTTATCATTGCCACCTACATTTCTTGTAGTAAATGACATATCGACCTCAGATGCAAATTGTATGATATACGGACCATTAGGAATATCATAGAATACGTATCTCCCTAATATGTTAGTCTGTACTTCGTCTAATAGTTGCTGACTATTATTAAGCAAGTATACCGTTACACCTTCCATCAGATCCTCATCTGTTGTATAGAGACCATCTAAGTTATTATCCCACCATGCAATACCTCCTATCTCATTAGAAGGCCTGATGAGACCAGCGGAGACTTTTCTGGTACCGCTCGTACTTGTTAGCGTAATAAGGTCAGAACTTCCGTCTTCATTGACATCACTATCTATGGATGGAACACCTACCCCTTTCTCTGTGTATGTAAAGTTATCTGGTGCATTAAACTGTAGATAATAGTCTCCTGGATTTAATCCATCGAATGAATATACTCCCTGATTATTAGTCGTAGCAGCAGATATATAATTACCTTCTCCATCATGTAACGTTACTTCCACCCCACTCACTCCTGGCTCATTATTATCAAAGCTTCCATCAGAATCTCTATCATGCCATACTCTATCTCCGATCGATAAGCTGGAAATAATTCCGCAATCGATATCCAGATCTGTTTCTCCAGCTGATAACTCAAAGATACTTGTACTTCCAAATTCTTGAGAATTATCGACATCAGAATCTTGACTGTCATTACCACCCACATCTTGTGGACTGATATCCAGTCCTGCTGGTATATCAAATACGATATAATAGTTACCTGCTTTGATATCTTCAAATAGGTATTTTCCTGATTCTCCTCCTACAGTAGCTGTTTCTGTCGTTTGTATTAAGTTATCATTTCTATCATATAGCATCACTGCAATACCATCTATACCACCTTCCGTATCATCTTGTATACCGTCTCCATTTGTATCAGCGAAAACTCTGTCACCTGCTGTTGCTGGAGCTACTATGAGACCTATATCCACTGTATTATTATTGTCTCCACTTCCTAATGAGATCGTAGATGTAGTACCAAATCCATTATCGTTATTGATATTAGAATCTGACTCCGCATCTCCTAATCCACCTGCAGAAAATGATATTCCTAACTGGAAGTCCACTTGTATATAGTAATCACCAGGCGCTAAGTTATCGAACGCATAAGCACCTTCCGAATCAGAAAATGTAAATGCCACCTGCTGATTATTAGTATCAAATAACTTAATAAAGAAATTCTGAGCCCCTCCCTCGCTATCGTCTTGTATGCCATCTTCGTTATCATCTTGCCATACATAATCACCTATAGATGCTGAGAAGTAATATCCTGCATTGACTGCAATAAGCATACCTGCTGAGACAGGAATATCATCTATCCTCATATCATCACCTAATGCAGAATCCTGCCCAGAAGTCGTTGGCTGAGCTTGATCATCTAAGAGGTACTCTGTGGTATAACTACCCGTTACAATCTGTAAGAAATCATAATAGCCTGGTCGACCTGTATCAGGGTCATTACTCGTAGTGGTTCTTGCAACTTCTACCCCTGATGCATCATATAATATGACCACCACATCATTCTGTCCACCTTCTGCTATTTCTAATATTCCATCTCCATTAGTATCTTCCCACACATACCCCGTAATAGATCCCACAGTATCTACAGGATCATTTTCTCTAATATACCCTGCATGTATGTTACCGAAGTAGTTACCCTTTGCAATAGCAAATATATTTGTAGTACCTAAGTTAAGATCTGTCACATTACTATCATCAGGTGCACTACCTCCAGCTCTCGGAATTGTAAATGTATGATCTGCTATCATATTAAACAAAACATAATAACGACCTGAATCTAACCCTTCAAATGCATATCTACCTGTTACAGTTGTTAACGTAGATGCTGCTAAAATTCCACCTTCGCGATATAGATCTACTACGATGGATTCGAGACCCAATTCATCATTATCTAAAAATCCGTTTTTGTCATCATCTAACCAGACGACTCCACTGATTATTGTATTAACTACTTCTGTAAGTCCTGCATTTATATCTGTGAGATTATCCCCTTCTGCTATACTCTTGACATCTGATCTTCCGATATTCATAAGTATATGAGAATATACTGTCGCATCTACTCCTCTGAATCCCTTGGCATGATCATATGCAGTTCCTGATACCACTTCTAAGATGTAATCTCCTGAATCTAAGTCAGTGAAACTATATGCACCTGATGCATCTGTAAAGATCGACGAGACTATAGATTCGTCAGCTCTTAGTAAGTTGACATTAATGCCTTGTATTCCATTCTCATCTGTATCATACTTTCCATCATCATCCGCATCTAACCATACCGTTCCTGACATAGAAGTCGTAATTTCTGCTTCTGTCAATCCTGCATTAATATCTGTCAGATTATCTCCTTCTGCTATGCTCTTAACATCTGATCTACCGATATTCATAAGTATATGAGAATATACTGTCGCATCTACTCCTCTGAATCCCTTGGCATGATCATATGCAGTTCCAGACACCACTTCTAAGATGTAATCTCCTGCTTCTAAGTCAGTGAAACTATATGCACCTGATGCATCTGTAAAGATCGACGAGACTATAGATTCGTCAGCTCTTAGTAAGTTGACATTGATGCCTTGTATTCCGTTCTCATCTGTGTCATACTTTCCATCATTATCCGCATCTAACCATACCGTTCCTGACATAGAAGTTGTCGATTCTGCTTCTGTCAATCCTGCGTTAATATCTGTCAGATTTCCTCCTTCTGCTATGCTCTTAACATCTGATCTACCGATATTCATAAGTATATGAGAAAAGACCGTCTCATCTGCTCCTCTGAATCCTTTCGCATGATTATATGCTGTTCCTGATATTACTTCTAAGATATAATCCCCTGCCTCTAAGTTACCGAAAGTATATGCACCTGATGCATCTGTCAAAATCGAAGATACTACAGATTCATCAGCTCTTAGTAAGTTGACATTGATACCTTGTATTCCATTCTCATTTGTATCATACTTTCCATCATCATCCGTGTCTAACCATACCGTTCCTGACATAGAACCCTTATTAGGAATCAGTCCACCATTCATATTACTGATATCATCTCCATCAATTACCGCTATCGGATCACTACTTCTACTGGACTCATCAAAATGAGAATATACAGTCGGATCATTACCCACATGTGCCGTCGTCATGGCATATGTATCTGCATTCATAATTTCTAATATATAGTCTCCAGAAGGAATATCAGTAAAAATATATCCACCATCATTATCTGTAGATATTGTATTGACAATAGTCATATCCATTTCCATAAGATGGATAGTGACATCTGAGATACCTCTTTCTACAGTCTGGAGAATTCCATCTCTATTATCATCCAACCATACTTGACCACTTACCCTGGCTGGTCTAAGTTGTTCTTTTTCTATAAATCCAGCATTGATATTATTATAAATCTCTCCATTAGCTACATTGAATGTAGATGTAGAATTATCGGTTTCGCTAAAGTGTGAATAAAGAGCTGGATCTGCTCCAATCATACTTTGTGTCAATGCCAAAGTATCAGGCACTATAGCTGATAGACTATATACGCCAGGAGTAGGATCTGTAAATGTATAGATGCCATCTTGATTAGATAATGTCGTCAATGCTATAGTACCATCAGCCGCAACAAGATTAATCGAGACACCACTTATTCCAATTTCTAATGCAGATATTATCCCATCTGAATTAGCATCTTCCCAGATGGTTCCCGATACTATTGTCGATTGCTCATAAGCTCCAGCACTGATTCCATTTATAATATCAGAGGTATTAATAGATATTATATCGGTGGTTCCATTGACTGGATCTGTGACATCAGAATCTAATAATTCATCAGGTCCTTGATTAGCTAAGGTAAAAACATAATTGTCTGGCAATGTAAACTGTACGTAGTAGTTACCAACTTCCAGATCACAGAAATTATATTGTCCATCGAAGTCAGTAATATCTGTAGCCACTAATGTTCCATCTTCTCTATATAAATTAACTGTAGCATTATCTATCCTTCGCTCTTCCATCAGTCTCTGATTAGAGGTATTTTCGCTTGCAGCACTTCCCGCTCCATTACCCAAGATACCGTCCCGATTAGCATCATCCCAGAATACTCCAGAGATACAACCACTTGTCCTAGCGAGACCTGCATTGACACCTTGTATGATATCACCACCTTGTACGCTGAATATTTCTGTCCTTCCATCTGTATCTATCACATCAGAATCAAGTAACTCATCTGAACCAATATTAGGCATCGTAAAAACAAAATCAGAAGCCACATCGAACTGAACATAATAATCACCAGGAATCACATTATAGAAAACATATACGCCTCCAGCATCTGTGACAAGTGTCTGCGTGAGTACTCCAGTACTACTATAGAGATGCACCGAAATATCTTGTATCCTATCATCTGCGTTACTTACTACCCCATCGAGACCTTCATCTTGGAAAACCAGTCCACCTATGATAGCTGACTCGATAGTTAGTCCCATATCTATATTATTCAAATTACTTCCACCACTTAAAGTGAAAAATTCTGACAGTAATCTTGAACCCTCTATTCGTAATTCAGAATCTGCATCATCAGATCCTATACTTTGTAGGGTGATTCCAAATGTTCTTGAATCACGTATCTCTATTCTATATTTACCAGGAGCAATATCTGAGAAAGTATATTCTCCTTGCGTACCTGTAACAGTATTAGCAATCTCTAATTCATTATTATCTAATAGGACTAGTGGAACACCTGCTACACCTGATTCATTTACATCTTGTATACCGTCGACATTGCTATCCAGCCATACATAATCACCTATAGAAGATAGCGGAGCCATTCCTACATTGATGGTTACAGTTGTGTCATTGACACTTATACAACTTGTCGTTCCTGATCCATTAGAATTATCTATTCCTGATTCTCCTCCTGTACTAAAAGCAAACCCTGGCAGACTACCGACTTCGATATAGTATTCCCCTGGTAGTAGATCGACAAAAGTATATGCTCCCTGTGCATCTGTCTGTGTGCTGGCAACGAAGTCACCGTTGCAAGTATACAATGATACAGTGATTCCAGATAATGGAGGTTCATTATCATTAGTAGAAGATCCATCATCATCTTGCCATATAACTCCTGTTATAATTCCTGTACCTATAGGTGGTGTATTATTAATTAGTCCAACCTCTATACTGAATCCTATCGGTGCAGAATTAAGGCAATCAGTGGTACCGAGACCGTTAGCATCAGTTATGATACCTCCTGGTCTTACAGCAAATCCTGCAGGTGGAATAATTTTGATATAGTAATCACCATTGACAATATTATATTGCCACACAGCTCCTACATTATTAGTCAATAGAGCCACTAACAATCCTGAGTTACAATCATATATTTCTACACCTACATTGGGTAATGGTGTATCACTAGGATCATTATTTCCATCATCACCTATGTCATGATAGACATAGACGTCTATCTGTGCATCGGACCTCACAAGCCCTATCTCTATATTAATGCCATCAGGACCAGTAGGTAGACAAGGTGTGGTATCAGCTCCATTACTATCATCTACAATACTTCCGAAACCTATGACATAACCACTTGGTGGATATATTCTAAAATAATAATTTCCTTCTGGCAAAGTCTGTAAGACTATCCCTAATGCATCAGTAGTCGTATTAGCTACAAGTACTCCATCACAAGTATAAATATCTATAGAGATGCTAGCCAATGGTGGATCATTCGGTCCATTATTTCCATCACCATCTATATCTTCATACACCGATACCGTTACATTAGGATCTCCTTGGAGAATAAGTCCTACTTCTATACTGAATCCTATCGGTGCTGAATTAAGACAATCAGTGGTACCTGGTCCGTTAGCGTTAGTAATAATGCCCCCTGGTCGGATCGTATAGCCTACAGGAGGAATAATTTTGATATAGTAGTCACCATTCTCAATATTATATTGCCATACAGCACCTACGTTATTTGTATTCATACTGGAAATCAGTCCTGTAGAACAATTGTATATTTCTACACCTACATTCGGTAAGGCTGGATCATTAGGGTCGTTAGTCCCATTATCATCTACATCATGATATACGTACACATCTATCTGTGCATCAGATTTGACAAGTCCTATCTCAATATTGATACCATCAGGATCTGTAGAAAAACAACTTGTAGTTTCAGGACCATTGCTATCATCTACAATACTACCAAAACCGAATACATAGCCAATCGGTGGAACTATTCTAAAATAATATTCGCCATCAGGTAGAGTCTGAAAAACTACTCCTAACGCATTAGTTGTAGTCGTAGCTACTAATATATCATCACACTTGTAGATTTCTACAGTTATGCCTCCGAGTGGAGGATCATTGGGACCATTAACTCCGTCACCATCTGTATCATCATATACCGATACTGTTACATTAGGAATATCCCTTATTAAAGGAATCTCTAGACTGAAGCCCATCGGAGCAGAACTAAGACAATCTGTTGTACCACGTCCATTAGCATCTGTAATAAGTCCACCTAGTCGAATTGTATATCCTATTGGCGGAGTTACCTTTATGTAATAGTTACCGAGTGGGATATCCATTTGCCATACAGCACCTACATTATCTGTTGTAAGATCGGCTATGAGACCTCCGTTACAATCATATATTTCTACTTTGACATTTGGGATGGGTGGATCATTGGCATCATTGACTCCATCATTATTAACATCCTCAAAAACATAGACATCAATCTTACCCAACACTTCACTTTCTACAAATCCAAAATCATACGTCTGGTCATCAGCATTCTCTCCTACTGTTATACAAGCTGTACACGCTGTCCCAGCAACATGATCTGAATCCAATGTGTCATCTCCTCTATTACTGAGAGACGCTTCTAAGTCATCTCTCATAGGGTCTACACAAATCTTATACGTACCTGGCGCAATACCTGAAATCTGATAATTACCATTAGCATCAGTCAAGTATTCGCTTATAAATATATCATCACAAGATGTGAGTGAAATCACGGCTCCTTCGATTCCTAATTCTCCAGCATCTTGAATACCATTCTCATTAGAATCTAACCAGACATAGTTACCTAATGTGGAAGGTCGGAATGCACCTGCATTAACTGTAGTGATAATATTCTCACCTACAGTAACTGTCTCGGAACAATGTCCTGGCAGTGTGTTGCTATCTATACCTCGAGAAGTGACTAAATATTCCTGCGGAAAAGCAAACTTGACAGTATAGTCACCTGGAGGTACATTATCTGCTAAGTATGTTCCATCTGCACCTGATATCACACATCTTACTGTGTCTCCATCAGTATTGACGATGCTGATTTTAATGTCAGCGATAGGGCAATCTGTATCTTCGTATATTCCATTACCGTTCTTATCTATCCATGTCAATCCTTCGATACTACCCTTTCTAATCAAACCAAAGTCTATATCTCTCCTATGCTCATTAGCCGCAATAGAAACGACATGACTACTGTTAGGTAAGAAAGCATTATAAAAATCAGAATTAAGTGTTGTATTAGTAACGTCATTCCTAGTTGGACAATAATCTTTTACATCTACTTGTACAATATAATTTCTGGGGTCTAAATCTGTAAATAAGTACATTCCATTAACAGTCTGAGTGCTTGCAACGTACGAAAGTGATTCTGTATATAGAATCACGTTACAATCAGATAGACCTGGCTCTCCACTATCTTGGAATCCATTGCCATTGAGATCTTGCCATACGAAGTCTCCGATACTCCCTGTACTACAATCTTGATATGTAATAGCTCGGCAGCAAGATTCTTGTCGACCATCATCATACTGTCTATCTAAGCAGACTTCATATTCGCCAAATGAAGCATTATCTGCGATTACATTTATAACATTAGGATCGTCATTAGAAGGTTCCCATTCTAGCCCCCTTACATTCCAGTTATATGATACTACTGATTCATCAGCTTCTACTGTCACGACGATACATGCATGATCTTGACATATGACAATCGGCTTATCATAGTAGACTACAATAATCAACTGATCTATTGTTAGGCTAGTTATTTCGTCACTTCTGTTTTTAGTCTGAAGCGAGAAACCAAAATTGTTATTATTTATATCAGAAGGGCTCCAGTTACTACCCCATAAGTCTACGCTACTTCCGTATGTCCAATACCCTAAACTCGATAAGGAATCCAGATTCCAAGCATCACCAGTCAGTTCTTTATTCGCTTTGTTATCACCTACAGTATTACCTCCACTACCTATAAGTCTGACGTCTTGTTCCCATAGTGGGGTATCAGATTCTGAATCACCAGTGATGATAACTTCTATACCGGTAATAGATACATTTTCTGGAAGATCGAAGTTGAAATTATTAAATCTTAGTAGCTCTGTAGAGAGATGAGGCTCTATATCAATGGCGATATGTCTGTTATCTTCTAAAAGGTCATTTTCTGTAATATTCCATGGGCTATACCCACCTCGAGAGACCGATATCGCATTCTGAGCGACCCTCCGAGAGGATAATGTTCTTATTTCATCATTAGACCTGATGTCACATGAGTAGGAGTTCTGGGCATTTGTAGAAGTACAAAATGCAAGAGTCATCCCTGGTACTAATATGTATAACCATAGGTACCTCAAGAGATTAAGTTGAGACATTCGTGTAGTTTTTACTTAAATTAAAACATATAAAAGAAGCTTAACCTTTTATAATACACGAATATACATATTATATTTATTTATATATCAAGATATCTTTAATATGTAATATATTAACTTATAGGTGATATTCTTGTGGGATAGGAAAGTTAGGGGCATAAAAAAAGGGGTGATTCTAACAATCACCCCAAGATAATGAGAATGAAACCTGGATTTATCTTTGCTTTCGCTTGTTCAAATATAGATATTATCCTCCATAATAGAAACTATGGAAGTACTAATGTCTGCCTTTCAGACCATTGATTCGATCAATTGAATGTATTCCTGACTGATAGACTTAGAATCAAATTTTTCTAAGTGTAAATCTAAATTCTGAAGAAGCTTTGACTTTTCATCTGGATTAGAAAGTTGCTTTATCGCATTCGCTAAAGCTACATCATCCATATAATCAATAACAATGCCATGATCTCCTGCGACTTCTGGTAGTGATGTATTATTGCTAATGATAACAGGGACTTCTAATGTCAATGCCTCTAACACAGGTATCCCAAATCCCTCATAGGCTGAGGGCATCACGAGAGCTATAGATTGTCTGTATTGTTCTACCAGTTCATCTGTTGATATGTCTTTGCATATGGTTACAAAATCTGTAAGATCGTATCTCTCGATCATCTCGACAAGATCCTGTTTGTATTGCTTCCCCTCTCCTACTATTACTAACTTAGGCAGGACAGATCTTTCTATCTTTGCCATAGCTTTTATAACAGTATGATAATTCTTTCTTTCGTTAATCGTACCCACACATAATAGGTGCTTAGAGGAATTATTTCCACTTTCTTGCTTTCTATACGCCGGCGATACAGCCTGATGTATCACACGTATCTTAGATGTCGTTCCGGGAAAACATTCTTCTATATCCTTAGCTGTATGCTGACTAGGCGCTATGATCACATCTGCCACTGATACAGCGTGCTTCACTTTCTTATGGACAATGGCTCTATCTATAGCATTATACTGCAAGGGAAATTTCTTATATATCATATCGTGCAATACAAGTACTGATTTGATTCCAGATTTTTCTATTCCGAATGGCAACTCGTTACTGAGACCTATGTACACTTGTACCTGATCTCTCTTGAGGTCCTTAACTATTCCACGACTACGCCACATAGGTGCAAAGCCTTTTGGCTGATGTACAGAGCAAGAATCATGGTCACTAATGTCATGTGCTAATTGGCGGTCACCTATAGACGGTGTATATAAGTGATAGTCATGATCAGGATAATAAGACAGTAGGTCTTGGGTGATTGTCCTTGCGTAGCTGCCTAATCCTTCCCTATTATGGAACAGACGCTTGGCATCGATACCTATTTTCATTTGCTTCACACATTAAAAATAACTTAATCATGTAAATATGCTCTTCTCAGATCATATACAAAAGTATTATCCTCGGCTCAGTAAAAAATGAAAAAGTCCCTACCTATTAAGTGAGGACATAAGATTAAAGCATTATAGTTGGCTTTCTATTTCTTAATAATGGTCTGACCATAAGTATTCTCTTCTGTAACCATCTGGAGGTAATATTGCCCAGGTAATAATTCCCTTATGTTTATATCAGTGGAGTAAGCATCAGCATCAAATGTAGATACAACCCTGCCCATCATATCATATATAATAATATCATAATCCATTCTTATGTCTGATTTAACAGTTATTACATCTGATGACGGATTAGGAAAAATTTGAAATGGTGCATCTACAATTTCTTTATCATAAGAAGAGGAAGTCGTAAGACCTAGCTGCGCTGGTGTAACACGCATGATTCCAGAGAAAAAACCTGACGGTAATCCACTTGGGGAGAAACCTTGATATTGAAAATCTATTATAAAATCTCCATTCTCCAGCATGTGTAAAGAACTTCCTCTCAGTATATAATCAGGAAAACCAAACCTAAAGCTTTTGATTATTTTCATCTCCGAACCTTCACTTTTGAAGATATTCAAATAATAGTAATCTCCAGTCTTGCTGAAGTTCATAGTAATGATCTCACCTTTATATAGAAAAAGATCAAAACCATCTGCTAATCTTCTGCTGTAATAAATCTTTCGGTCTACAGATCCTGTCTCTTTATCAACAAATAAAAAATCTGAACTTACACCATCTTCATTATCGGCACCCATAATTAGATGTGTATCTGTTATCTGCCTTAATTCTAAAATTTTTAGATTTTCATAATCGTCATATTCAAAAGGTACAACTTCTCTAATGTTATCTCTTCCGTATCGCAGTAATTGGCTTAGCTTCGCTTCGGGGCCCTGAGATTTAGGATTAAAATAATCGATACTGTATATATCTCCAGTATAGGGATCTTTCTCAAATAAGTTAGCCCTAACACCAACAGCATCTTCCCAATCTAAGAACAACTCATGATCTAAATTATATGTAGGTGTCAATCTCACACCATCCGTATCCATCGTATCAATTACCAAAAAGGATCCAGACTCATACCAACGTCCAAGTCGAATGGACTGTACGGTCGTATCATCCAATAAATGTAACTCTGTATCATAATAAGGACTCCTGAGCAAGATCATATCATTAGCAACCGTATCAGGAATAGTCTGCTGAAGTAATAGACCAGTTTCTAAGTCATACTCTTTTCTACTTAGATAACCTAATCCATTACCTACCATCGTTGCTATGTATCTATTATCCTCATTTTGGTAGATGCAGTATAATACGAGACGATCATTTTCTATTCTTATATTATATGCATACTCTATAACGTCTTGCGTTCTTAGGTCATAGACAGTCTTCCATTCTATCTCACCAGTCATTAGATTTATCTTCTCCACTATAGCTCCCCTACATCATTATCGTATTGGAAACTGGATGCTAGATATACAGCATCATCCGTCGTCAGTAATCGTGGGTTGGTATTACGGCTCCGTACAACATGCGAGTATCCATCAAATTTTACAAGAGGGTTCGCATCTATCACATGACCTATGATCGTGCTATCATAAATGTCATGAATCCACAATGGATCAAGATTGTCAAATTCTAATGGGATATAATTAAACCCAGCAGTTTGTCCATTCAAATGGAATGATGTCAAAATAAATATTATGAGGCTGAAAATATTTTTCATAATGGAAAGTTTTAAAAATCAAATATCTGGAAAAAAGGTCTGGATTCGCAAGAGCTTCTATCAAGTGAACCATCAGGTGATAGTCTAACGGGAAGTTGGATATTTCCATCAGTGCTCAGGTGCTGATAAGTCACAGCATCTGACTGTCCCTTGGTTTTTTCCTTAGAGCAAGAGGTAAAAGATATTGCCAATACAATACAATACGCTTAATCATAATACTAATTTTGATGTGATTTACAATAAAATAATTGATATTCTAAGATATCAACTAATTCATTAATCTTAGATTTTGCCAATAAAAAGTCCTCACCATAAGTGAAGACTTGTAATCAAAATAATAAAGTTGGTTTGTCACTTTTAATTCAACTGTATAATGTATTTAAACTATAAGTCAATCAAAATACCCTACTGAATTAGTTAACCTCTTTAAGCTCCTACTGCCTCAGGTGATGCTGCCGATACTATCTTACGTTGTAGCTCATCTGATACAGGAATGTACTCCGAGAACACTCTGGAGAACTTCGCCCGACCTTGACTTAATGATCTTAGAGTAGAGCTGTACTTATACATCTCTGCTAATGGAATCTTAACATTGATCTTCTGATAATGTCCTTCGGCTTCTATGCCTTGGATAATCGATCTTCTAGTTTGTAAGTCACTCATGATATCACCTAAGGACTCATCAGGCGATAATATGGATACATCATATATGGGCTCCAGTAACTGAGGCTTAGCTTTCGCAAATGCAGACTTAAAAGCATACGTTGCGGCAATCATAAATGCCATATCATTAGAGTCTACGCTGTGCATCTTACCATCATAGATACTTACCCTTAGGTTCTGACAATTAGATCCAGTCAGTGGGCCTTCTTCCATCTTATTCATGATGCCTTTTTTTATAGCATTGCTGTACTTAGCGTCTATTGCTCCACCTACAATGCACCAGAGGAAAACTAATTTTCCACCCCATGGAAGAAACTCTACCTCACTATTTCTGACATTGAGGTCTGCGGGATTTGGCATACCTTCATAATAAGGTTCTAACCTTAATTGAACTTCTCCAAATTGCCCTGAACCTCCAGATTGTTTTTTGTGGCGGTAACTTTCGTCTGCCGCTTTTCTTATAGTTTCTCGGTATGGAATTTTAGGTCTATCAAATTCCATATGAATGCCATTTACTTTTTCGATTCTGTACTTAATCAGATCGAGATGTAACTGGCCCTGGCCATGCAGGAGTGTTTGCTTTAGAGTTGCGGATTGTTCTACTTTTAGAGTTGGATCTTCTTCTGCTATCTGATAGAGTGCTTTCATTAATTTTTCTACCTCATTCTTGCCAGGAGGTGAGACTGCGACTCTTATCTTATCTAATGGATAATGGATGGTGCTGATTTTATATTCAGTGCCTTTAGTACATAGCGTATCATTAGTGTGGCTATCTTTTAGCTTGACTGTCGCTCCGATATCTCCTGCTATTAATACATCTACATTTTTCCGAGTTTTTCCATTAGAGACGAATAACTGATTAAACCTCTCAGATGTATCTGTACTCTGATTAATCATATCATCACCGGACTTAAGAGTGCCGTTATATATCTTAAAGTAAGATACCATCCCAATCTGCGGCTCTGACATTGTCTTAAATATAAACATGGAAGTCGGCAATGCTATATCCACATTGATCTCGCCTCCATCTTCCAGAGCTTCTGCTGGTCGATCTACAGGACTAGGTGCTATGTCATTAATAAATCCCATAATACGACCACTACCCATGTTGCGTTCTGCGCTGCAGCAAAAGACTGGATATATCTGCTGATTAGCTAACGCTATGGTGAGACCCTTAGCGAGTTCGTCTTCATTCAGTGTGCCTTTCTCAAAAAATAATTCCATCAATCCCTCTTCATTTTCTGCTGCCGCTTCGACGAGTGCATTATGCATCTCCTGAGCACGTGCCATCTCTGACTCTGGTATCGCATGCTTCTCGGGCTTACCTCCATCTTCTGGGAAGACGTACATAACCATGCGTAAGGCATCGACTATCGTATTACAATCGACTCCTTGATTAAGCGGATACTGGACAGGCATAACCTTATTCCCAAATCGACTCTTAATCTGCTCTAGCGTACTATCATAATCTGATTTGTCATGGTCTATCTGATTGACCACAAACATGGAAGGGGTTTTGAATTTCTCTATGTATTCCCACAATAACTCTGTACTAACTTCTACTCCCTGCGATGCATTGACAAGAATGACAGAAGTATCTGCCACTTTCATAGAAGATACTACCTCACCTATGAAGTCATCCAGACCAGGTGTATCCAATATATTAATCTTAGAATCTTTCCAGTGAGCATGCATCAATGTACTGAAAACGGAATTGCCTCTTTCTTTTTCGATATTGGTAAAATCAGATACTGTATTGCCAGCATCTATATTACCTCTTCTTGGGATAGCACCTGCTTCGTAGAGCATCGTCTCTGCAAAAGTGGTCTTCCCGCTGCCCGAATGTCCAAGCAAACAGATGTTACGGATGTTTTGTGATGTGAGAGTCATAGAGAATAGTTTATTAATTGAAATAATGCGGTTTCATTTACATTAATATCAGTTCATTAAATTAATGAAAACTATTATTCTTCCGCATATGATAAATGCAATATTTTATACCACCAAGTCTATTTTTTAATATTATATAAATTATTAATGTTTAATTCCCTAAAAACTAATGTTATATAATAAGAAATATTACCTTAGTCATTATCATAAATTTTATCGATTTCTCATTATTCGTTTTTTAAGTGCTTATAAATTTGTATTTTTAGAATATTAATTTGCTTACACTATCATTCATAAATATTTATATTATGAAAACACATCCAAGAGAAATCCTGATATACTACAATTCCGAGTCTTCTTCTGACCGCAAGACACTTGCATATGCAGAAAGCACTGGGTATAAGGTGAGGTCGTATTGTCATTCTAAGTCGCCTTCTACAACGACGAGCTGGAAAACAATTCTGACAACTCTAGATAAGCATCCTAAAGATATCATGAATAAGGCCCACCCATATTATGTTGCTAATATAAAAGGGAAGGAATTCGATATGGATGATTGGGTACAGGTGATTAAGAAGAATCCTCAGATTCTTAAGTCACCTATCGCTATGAAGGGACAGAAGGCAATAGTCTGTAGTACGCCTTCTGATATTTATAAGTTGTAAATCGGAAAAAGACATAAACAAGCCCTGTATAATCCTAATTATCTAATTAACTGTCATAACAAAATGCCAATAGCCTAAGATATTGGCGTGAAAATGCAGAATATCCTATTCTGGAAAAACGTCTACTACCATTCCCATGTAGTTCTATTTCTGTCATACTCTCAAAGGACTATGCTTATTAGTTACATATCTTTATGCTCGTATTGGATTTTTTACATTCATTATCGTCTGATCGCCTAATTACCTATACTGGCAGCTTAAATTTTACAATCCAATGCTAAGTGAATTAAAGACAATTATAACGTAATTGATATATATCAAATCTAATTACTTTTTACATTTCACAATTGTTTGTCAAATTATTAACTTAACCAGCATCACAATTACAACAGTCATTAGTATGAAGAACTTCCTCACATTGCTCATTATATTTCAATCTATATCTGTAATAGCACAATTTCCCACAAGTGTTACTGTTCAAGAATATGCCGGGGGCTTCGAAAGAGTTACAGAAATAACACATGCCAATGATGAAAGATTATTCGTCTGTTCTAAGTCAGGTGTGATATTTATTATTGATGAAAATGGTAATGTACTATCAGAGCCATTTTTAGATATAAGCGATAGTGTTCAGCCATTTAATGAAGGAGGCTTATTAAGTCTAGCTTTCCATCCAGAATATAATCTTAATGGATTTTTCTATATTTTTTATAGTGATTTAGATGGCAATTCTCAGATATCACGATTTACTGTAGATGTTAATGATCCTAACAAAGCAGATGCCAGTTCAGAAAAATTTATTTTTAAATCTACCAAAAACTCAAGCCTTCATATTGGAGGTTGCATTCGTTTTGGACCTGATGGCTATCTGTATATTTCGATCGGAGATGGTATAGAATATGGCGAAGTGCAAAAACTAAATTCCTTCAATGGAAAACTACTGAGAATCGATGTGGATAGAGGTGACCCTTACACTATACCTGAAGATAATCCATACGTCTCTGATGATGAGGCTTTCGGTGAGATCTGGGCATTAGGATTAAGAAATCCGTGGCGATTTTCTTTTGATAGAGCTAACGACAACTTATGGCTGTCGGACGTAGGTGAGAAAGATTATGAAGAAATTAATTTAGTCCCAGCTAGTAATACAGACACTCTGAATTTCGGATGGCCTTGCTATGAAGGCCCTGACTTAACTGAATCCTTCCCTTGTGACAATCCTAATCAGAGCTTCACTCTGAGTACTTCTGGTTATTCTCATAGGAATTTTGGGACCTGTACTGGTTCCATTACTGGAGGCTATGTATATCGAGGACAAGCAGAAAAGCTTAATAATTTTGGAGCATACATAAGTGCAGATTTCTGTTCTGGTATAATACATGCGACATATCAAGAAAACGGACAATATACTACTGAAAAAATATATCAAACTGATTTAGGAATTTCGACAATAGGTGAAAATGTAGATGGAGAATTACTTATTGCCGATTATTATAGTGGTAGAATATTTGAATTAAACTTTAACTGTAAACTTCCTGATGTCTTAATTACATCTGTCAGTTGTCCAACATTTAATGACGGCGGCATAGAGATATCGATTCCAGAAAATGAAAATATCTTAGGTGTCGAATTGAGAGACTCTTTAGACAACCTCATAGACCCCCTTACATATGGTAATTTATCCGAAGGATCATATTTTCTAAGATCTAATAATTCTGATACAGAATGTACAGTTGACATCCCAATTGACATTAGTAGTTTTGATCCCTTTATTAGAATTTTAAGAGCAACGGATTGTTTCACGCCTGACGGGTGTATTGAGCTATTTTCAGATCAAAATTTCAATGAAAATTTCTCTTTTCGCCTTGAAAATGAAGATGGCCAGGTCGTCGATAGTAGCGATTATTGCAATCTATTTCCTGGCACCTATAGTCTTATATCAGGAAATGGCAATATAGATTGTGACAACTCAGATGTACTCATTGTTGGACATAGATCTTTTCTTCGCTTAAGCTTTCAGAACGGAATAATATCTGTCACTGACACTTTTGCAACCTATCAATGGTTTTTCGATCGTGACACAATAATAGGGGCTAACGAAGCTAGTCATATACCTACCTTAACTGGCTCTTATAGTTTATCAACGACAAACATTAATGGTTGTCATTATAATTCAAATACTATTACCGTAGAGATATCTACGTCAGTATCAGGATCAGACCAACAATCTACATTTACAATTACACCTAATCCCGCAACATATTATCTGACGGTCAATTATTCTATTAAAAATAAAGGTGCAATAGAAGTTTCGATTCTTTCTACACAGGGAGAACTGGTATACAACAAATCAATATCTGGTATCAATCTAAAGATTAATGAGCAAATCGATATTGACCATATCCCCACGGGAGCATATATACTAAGGATAATAGATGGAGAAAATGAGGTCAGTGAGAAATTTGTAAAATATTGAGAAATTATTGTGCTTACACCCTACATGCAGGACAGATACCCGTCAGTGCAATATCCACCTTATCTAAAGTATAATTAATAGGAAGTCTCAGTGGGCTTGCCATTACGTGATCGATGCACGTCGTCACGCCACAATCACGACACAAGAAGTGTGCATGATCATCTGCATGATTATGGACTGTACAATTATCTGAGCATAAGGCATACTTCATCTCATTAGAGCCATCAATGGCCTGATGGATAATCCCTGCTTCCTCCATAGACTTAAGCGTCCTATATAGGGTGATCCGATCAAAGTCTCCCAAGGTTTTCTCTATCTGAGCATTTCCCATAGCTATATCCTTATGCTGGAAGAATATCTCTAAGACCCTTAATCTAAAGGGGGTCTTACGTAATCCATGATTCTTGAGTAAACTTATTGCTCTTGTTTCCAATTTTAGTGTTGTATATATCAATAATAATGCATGAGATAATCATTCGGTTGTGTAAAGAAAGCAAAAACATTGTCTAAGTAGTTGTATTAATCTATATTTGCAACATCATTGCATTTAGCAACAACATGAAAAGCATCGTCAAAAATATCGATATCTGGGGAAGTACGACTTCCATCGCTTGTGCATTACACTGTGCAGCCATGCCTATGCTTCTATCCACAGGCGTATTATCCTCTCATTCGTGGATCGCTAATCCCATCTTTGAGTTTGGCATTCTAATCCTTACTGCACTATTCATCTACCACTCTATTATCAAAGGCTATTTCTCAGGAAAATCCAGCAAATTGGTTTTTGGATTTGCGTGTACAGGCTTATTCCTAATACTCACACACCACCTATTCGCCCAAGCTGGCACTATTGTCATTATAATCGGTGGCGTCTTAGTCGCTATTGCTCATCTTGTCAATCTTAAGGGACAAGGTCATGGGGTTAAGGGTTTAGGGGTTTAGGGGTTTAGGGGTTTAATTACAACCTATTTGTAACATCAGATTAGTTTGCATCAAAGAATTCAATGTGCAGAGGTTCTATAAGTCGATGTGATCGAGGTCCGAGACACTCGACCATCGATGGTTTTAGGCATCAATACCAATAATTTACTTTCAGAACCAAAGCTCTATTATTGCTCTGGATTCTATTGACATTGGCTAGACCGTTAAAGACGTCGTAGTTGTCAATATAGACAAAGAATATATCTGACATTGGAGAAAATCGCCATTGCAAACGAGAGTTAATACCTACGAAATTAGTTTGATCGACATACTGAAATAATGTTGTCCAAAGTAGATTTCTGTTGAAGCCGATTTCCATTTCGCCTAAGAAAGCGGTTATGATTCCATTGCCATAAGGTTCTGGAAAATCCAACTTATTCCATTGATAGCCAAAGCTTAGATTGCCCCACGGTTGTACTCTAAAATTTATATCTGCATTAGCACGACTTAAGTTTCCGTTATAGAAACTACCAGTTCGTCCTCCTACTTCGTAGCTGATCAACTTTCTTTCGTCAGACGAATATGAGGCAGATACACTACTGAAATTATATCTATCCACTGGAAGTGACTCCCCTTCTGATACAAAACTAAATGGGAACTGTAGGT